>Ga0268299_1000931_pt1 | contig 68346 bp, 54 predicted proteins | sample NOBtaG_FD_193484 | JGI IMG/M metagenome (GOLD analysis project Ga0268299, IMG submission 193484) | Activated sludge microbial communities from bioreactor in Nijmegen, Gelderland, Netherland - NOB reactor | ecosystem: Engineered > Bioreactor > Aerobic > Activated sludge | place: Netherlands...
GAGCATGGCGGGGCCTCCAGGGGGGGCGAGGAGGAATATCAACCACGAAACACACGAAATACACGAAAGAAGACAAAAGCAAAGACCGTTTTTGCCTTTGTCTTCTTTCGTGTATTTCGTGTGTTTCGTGGTTCCTACTCGGTCTTCTCTGTGCTCTCGGTGCCTCGGCGGCTACTTCTTCGGCTCGGCGGCCTTCTGCTTGTCCTTCCACTCGGCGTAGCGCTTGAAGGCGGCGGTGCGCTGGGCGTCGTCGGCGAAGCCGAGCTGGGTGGCGGCCTGGTAGAAGATGTGCGGGTTGTGGGCCAGCTGCGGCGCGATCTGGGCGTACCACGGGTAGCCGTACGGGGCGAGGTCCTGCCCGCTGGCGAGCACGGCCATCGCCAGGGCGACGTCGCGCGCCTGGGACTTGATGATCTGGTTGCCGCCGAGGTGGATCTGCTGCAGCTCGCTCGCGTCGGGGAAGAAGCTCTCCAGCTTGGCGACCGCGTCCTTGCCGCCGAGCTTGGCCAGGGCCCCGAGGGCCGCCCCGCGCGTGTAGCCCTGGTTCGGCGGCGACTTCGTCTCGGCCATCTTCGTCACCCAGGGCAGCGCCTCGCGGATCTCGAACTGCTGGACCATGTTCAGGTGGTTCTGGGCCAGGTTGACGTCGGTCTGCTTGCTGATGTAGCCGACGAAGAGCTTCTGGGCCGTCGCGTCGCCGCGCAGCCACTGCTGCGGCTCCGGCTGGTGCAGGATGTTGTTGACGACGTAGCGCAGGTTCTGGTCGATCCGCAGGTTGTCCGTCATGCCGACGTAGAGCAGGGCGGCGACCTCGCCCCGGGTCGGCATCTGCATCCTGCCGCCGAACGGCTGGAACATGCGCTGCTGGATCGCCTGCGACCGCTCGTTGTACAGCCGGCTCGCCGCCGCGACGTCGCGCTCGGAGAGATCGACGAGGTGGCCCTCGGTGGTACACATCTGGACGAAGAGGTTGCGGGCGGCGGTCGTGTCGCCGACCGTCTTCTGGAACTTCGCCCAGGCCGGCACCTTGAGCAGGGCCTTCTCGTCCTTGTTCTCCAGGAAGGCGTCCAGGGCGGCCTCCAGGTCGGAGCGGTTGGCGCGCTGGAGCAGTTCGTCGCAGCGGCGGGCGACCTCCATGTCGTCGCTCTTGGTACCCTCCTGGAGGGCCTTGACGGCCTTGCGGCCGAGGCGCTCCAGTTCCTGGGTCGCCTCCTCGCGCGTGTCGAAGGCGTCGGCCCCGAGCTTGCGGACCAGTTCGGCCAACCTGGCGTCGTCGGGGTTGGCCGGCGTGGCTTCCTCGGCCAGGGTCGCCGCGCACGACAGGCCCAGGACCAGCAGCAACAGTCGGCCCACCAGCGGAAGACGCAGCATGTCGGAGATCCAGGAGTGAAGGAAGGCGACGCCCGGGCGAGGTACCGAGTCAGGCCGCTAATAGTATACGCCGGGCGGTTTCGGCGGCGGCCAAAATACCGGGCGGCGGGCTTCGCAAATTCTCCCTTGTTGTACACCGCCCGTGGCCGGAAAGCTCGGAAAAATTTGCCCGGCCGGGTTTCGCGTTCTAGGTTTGGTTGTCCGCCTCTCTGGGGAGATGAGGCGGGCCTCGCGAGCCGCCGGCAGAGAGGGGATTGCCGGCGGCTCATTTTCTTTTTTGGCCCCGGCACCGGCGTCGCTTGCCGCCCCGTTGCCTTACGTCCCCGCCGCTCCGAGAATAACGGCACACACGCTCGTTCCCACGCTCGGACCAGGGGCACGCATCATGGCCAACTCGTTCGGCTGTCGCGGCACGTTCCGCGTCGGCGACCGCGACTACACCCTCTACCGCTTCGCCCCCCTCTTCAAGACCTTCCCCGAGGCGGAACGGCTCCCCTTCTCGCTGAAGATCCTGCTGGAGAACCTCCTCCGCAAGGAGGACGACGCCGTCGTCCGGGCCGAGGACGTCGCCGCCCTCTGCAAGTGGGACGCGACGAAGCCCTCGACGCGCGAGATCGCCTTCATGCCGGCGCGCGTCCTGCTCCAGGACTTCACCGGCGTGCCGTGCGTCGTCGACCTCGCCGCGCTGCGCGACGCCCTGGTCGGCTTCGGCGGCGACCCGAAGAAGGTCAACCCGCTCATCCCGGTCGAGCTCGTCATCGACCACTCCGTCCAGGTGGACAGCTTCGGCAGCGAGCTGTCCTTCCACACGAACGCCGAGCGCGAGTTCGAGCGCAACCGCGAGCGCTACGAGTTCCTCCGCTGGGGCCAGGGCGCGTTCAAGAACTTCCGCGTCGTCCCGCCGGACACCGGCATCGTCCACCAGGTCAACCTGGAGTACCTCGCCCGGGTCGTCTTCCTCGACGGCGACGGGACGGCCTACCCGGACACGGTGATCGGGACGGACTCGCACACGACGATGATCAACGGCCTCGGCGTCCTCGGCTGGGGCGTCGGCGGCATCGAGGCCGAGGCGGCGATGCTCGGCCAGTCGGTGTCGATGCTCATCCCGGAGGTGGTCGGCTTCAAGCTGACCGGCCACCTGCCGGAGGGGGCGACGGCGACGGACCTCGTCCTGATGGTGACGCAGATGCTGCGGGCGAAGGGCGTCGTCGGCAAGTTCGTCGAGTTCTTCGGCCCGGGGCTGGCCCAGCTCGGCCTGGAGGACCGGGCGACGATCGCGAACATGGCCCCCGAGTACGGGGCGACGTGCGGCATCTTCCCGGTCGATGACGTGACGCTGCGCTTCCTGCGCTTTACCGGCCGGCCGGCGGAGATGGTCGCCCTGGTCGAGGCGTACTGCAAGGAGCAGGGCCTGTTCCACACGGCTGACACCCCGACGGCGACGTACAGCGACGCGATGGAACTCGACCTGTCGAAGGTCGAGCCGAGCATGGCCGGCCCGGCCCGGCCGCAGGACCGCGTCCGGCTCGGCGAGGTGCGCAAGACGTTCACGACCGCTCTGCCGGACCTGCTCGCCAAGGCGAAGCCGAAGCCGGGCCAGGTCGTCCCGCCGCCGAACCTGGAGGCGACGGCGACGGTCCAGTGCGGCGGCGAGACGGCCGTGCTCCGCCACGGCTCGGTGGTGATCGCGGCGATCACGAGCTGCACGAACACGTCGAACCCGTCGGTGATGATCGCCGCCGGGCTGGTGGCGCGGAAGGCGGTCGCGAAGGGGCTGAAGACGAAGCCGTGGGTCAAGACGAGCCTCGCCCCGGGGTCGAAGGTCGTCACGGACTACTTCGACGACTCCGGCCTGTCGAAGGACCTCGACGCGCTCGGGTTCCAGCTCGTCGGCTACGGGTGTACGACCTGCATCGGAAATTCCGGCCCGCTGCCGGAGGCGGTCAGCAAGGGCATCGAGCAGGGCGGCCTCGTCGTCGCGTCGGTCCTGAGCGGCAACCGTAACTTCGAGGGCCGCGTCCACAGCGAGGTGCGCGCCAACTTCCTCGCCTCGCCGCCGCTCGTCGTTGCCTACGCCCTGGCCGGCACCGTCGAGATCGACCTGACCACCGAGCCGATCGGCACCGGCTCCGACGGCCAGCCGGTCTACCTCAAGGACATCTGGCCGACGCAGGACGAGGTGCGCGCCGTCCTGGAGAAGTCCGTCCGGGCGGAGATGTTCACCCGCACCTACGAGGGCGTCTACACCGGCGACAAGAACTGGGAGAACATGGACGTCCCGACCGGTGACCGCTACGACTGGGACGAGGCGTCCACCTACGTCAAGCACCCGCCGTACTTCACCGGCATGGGCCGCGAGCCGGAGCAGGTGCGCGACATCTCCGGGGCGCGCGTCCTCGCCGTGCTCGGCAACAGCATCACGACGGACCACATCTCGCCGGCCGGGGCGATCAAGGCGAACGGACCGGCCGGCCAGTACCTCATCGGCCGGGGCGTCGCCCCGCGCGACTTCAACAGCTACGGGGCGCGCCGCGGCCACGACGAGGTCATGGTCCGCGGGACGTTCGCCAACGTCCGGCTCAAGAACCTCCTCGCCCCCGGCACCGAGGGCGGCGTGACGAAGTACCTGCCGACCGGCGAGACGATGTCCATCTTCGAGGCGTCGGAGCGCTACAAGAAGGACGGCGTGCCGCTCGTCATCCTCGCCGGCAAGGAGTACGGCTCCGGGTCGTCGCGCGACTGGGCGGCGAAGGGGCCGATGCTGCTCGGCGTCAAGGTCGTCATCGCCGATAGCTACGAGCGCATCCACCGGAGCAACCTCGTCGGCATGGGCATCCTGCCCTTGCAGTTCCTGCCGGGCGAGAACGCCAACACGCTCGAGCTGACCGGCGAGGAGGTGTTCGACTTCGTCGGCCTGCCGGCGATGATCAAGTTCATCCACCTGGCGGACAAGGACCTGGAGGTCCACGCGAAGCGGCCGGACGGGACGGTCAAGACGTTCAAGGCGCGCGTCCGGATCGACACGCCGCAGGAGGTGAAGTACTACCAGCACGGCGGCATCTTGCAGTACGTGCTGCGGCAGTTGCTCGGGTAACCAACCGAGCCCGCAGCGCAAGCAAGGGTCTTCGCATCAAAGACCCTTGCTTGCGCTGCGGGCTCGGGCGCCGTCACTTCGCCACCGGCGGCAGCACCTCGTCGAGGCCGACCTCCCACTGCCCGAGCCCGACCGCGACGGACACGACGTTCTTGCGGTGGTCGACGCGCACGACCCGGCCGTCCTTGCCGAAGCGCGGCACGTGGACGGTGTCGTTCGCCTGGAGCTTCGCCCGCCAGTCGCGCAGGGCGGCGGCCTTCTCCGCCTCGCGGGCCAGGGTCTCCGTCCGCTGGCGCAGCTCCTCGCGCTGCCGTTCCGCCTCGTGCTGGGCGGCGAGGGCCTCCTCGCGGGCCTTCTCGGCCTGCTCGCGCAGCTGCTGCAACTGGAGCAGCTCCGGCGTCCGTTTCTGCTTCCGCCGCAGGTACTTCGCCGCCCGTTGGAGGAGGGCCTTGGGCAGCTTCAAGCGCCGGGCGATCTTCAGAGCGTTGCTCTGGCCGAACTGGCCGATGTGCAGCCGGTACGTCGGCCGGAGCGTCTCGACGTCGAACTCGACGGCGGCGTTCTCGGCGTGCTCGTTGTTGAAGGCGTACGTCTTCAGGTCGCCGAGGTGCGTCGTGACCATCGCCCGGCATTCGAGCGCGTCGAGTTCATCCAATATCGCCCGGCCGAGGGCGGCCCCCTCGGTCGGGTCGGTGCCGGCCCCGAGTTCGTCGAGCAGGACGAGGCTGTTCGCGTCGGCGGTCTTGAGGATGGCGGCGATGCGCGAGACGTGCGAGGAGAAGGTCGAGAGGGACTGTTCGAGGCTCTGCTCGTCGCCGATGTCGGCCAGGATCTGCGTGAAGACCGGGACGCTGCTCCCCTCGCCGGCCGGGATGTGCATGCCGCACTGGGCCATCAGCGCCAGCAGCCCGGCCGTCTTGAGGCAGACCGTCTTGCCGCCGGTGTTCGGCCCGGTGACGACCAGCATGTGGTAGCCGTGGCCGAGGCGGACGTCGATCGGCACCACCTCGCGTTTCGCATCCGTCTCGGCCGGCTGCGTCCGGAAGAGGTGCTCCAGGATCGGGTGGCGGGCCTGCCGGAGCCAGAGCTGCCCCTCGGTGTTGACGTCCGGGGCGTACATGTTGAAGTCGCGGCTGTAGCGGGCCTTCGCGGTGATGAGGTCGAGCTTCGCCAGCAGGTCGATCGCGTAGCCGAGCGGCTTGGCGACCTTGCCGACCTCGAAGGACAGCCGGCGGAGCACCTTGCCGATCTCTCGCTCCTCCTCGGCCTTGACGATGCTGCGCTCGGCGCTCAGGTCGGCGACGGCGGCCGGCTCGATGAAGACCGTCTCGCCGGTGCTCGACGTGCGATGCACCACGCCCGGGATCTTGTGCCGATGGTTCACCGCGACGGGTAGGACGTAGTGCTCGCCGCTCACCGTGGCGTTGGGATAGCGCAGCACTTCCCGCAATTTCGGATCGCGGAGCAGCTTGCGGATCTGGGCCTGGACGCGCTCGTCGATGTCGGCGAGCTTGACGCGGACGGCGGCGAGCTCGCGGCTGGCCATGTCGAGGACGTGGCCGCGCGTGTCGATGCAGGCGGAGATCGCCTTGGCGACGAGGCCGAGGTCTTCGATCGGCTGGAGGAGGTCCTGCAGGCGGGTGAACTTCTCGTGGAGCCGCATCCGGTAGCGGTACATGTTGCCGGTACAGGTGAGCGTGTCGGCGACGCTGAGGAGCTGATCGACGGTGAGTTGGGCCCCGATCGCGGCCCGGCGGAGGAACAGGCGCACGTCGTGCAGGCCGCCGAACGGGGGCGACTGGCCCATGCCGATCGCCTCGGCCATCTCGCTGACGTAGCCGAGGTCGCGACGGATCGCGTCGGCGTCGGTGCCGGGTTCGATCTGCCGGGCGAGCTCCTTGCCCAGCGCGCAGGCGGCGTAGCCGGCGAGCAGCTCGCGGACCCTGTCGAATTCCAGCAGATCGAGCGTGTGGCGATCCATGTTCAGCGTCGTACCCATGCCAGGGAGACAGCCGCACCGGCGGCGGGGTTCACCCGGGTATTCTAAGGATCGCAATCACGAAAGCACGAAAGGACGAAAGCACGACAAAGATATTTCATTTCTTTTCGTGCTTTCGTCCTTTCGTGCTTTCGTGATCCTGCTTGTTCTTACTTCGCCTGGAAGTCCTTCGCGAACGCCTTCGCGTTGAGCGTCTCGCCGGTGGCGAACTTCGTCAGCTCGTCCCACGGCAGGGTCTTGCCCGGCTCGAAGACGCGCTTCTTCATGAAGTCGCCGACCGCCTTGTTCGCGACGTACGTCACCGCGTTCGGATCCTTGCCGGGGTATAGCTCCTTGACGATGGCGTGGTGGACCTGCGACGCGAACAGCTCGCCCATCATGTAGTTGTGGTAGTACACCGGCGCGGAGACGATGTGGATCTTGCTCGCGAAGTCCGGCTCGCTCCGGCCCGGCGGCCGGCGCACCAGCTGGTACTTCTCGACGAGGTCCCACCACAGCTTGTTCAGGTCCTGGTCCGGGTTCTCGTACATCGCCTTCTCGAAGCGCAGCATCACCTGGCACCAGCGCGAGAAGATCAACAGCCGCGACCGCAGCGCCGCCGCCCCGGCCTCGTCGAACGCCTTCGCGTCCTCGACCGTCAGGCCCATCTGCTTGAGGAAGTCGGCCCGCTTGCTCAGGCGCTCGAACAGCATCGCGACGCCCTCCGTCGTCAGGATGTGCGCCTCGGAGCGCAGGACGTACGGCAGGCTGGCCGGGATGTTCTTGCTGCTGTAGACGGCGTGGCCGAACTCGTGCAGGAGCGTCGAGGCCCAGTAGTCGTTCGGCTGGATGTTCGCCAGGACGCGCACGTCGCCGGCCCGGTCGATGTCGGTGCAGAATGCGTGCGGGCTCTTGCCCGGCTTCTCGTACAGGTCGCTCGCCGTGATGACCCGGTCGATCGGCAGGCCGATCCCGTCGTAGAACTTGGCCGACATGGCGAGGAGGTCCGCCTTCTTGAACGGCCCGTCCAGGTCGGCTTTGAAGATGCTCGGGGCCTCCTGGAAGAACGGGTCGTGCATGTGCCACGGCAGCAGCTCGTCCGGCTTGACGCCGTAGTCCTTCGCCAGGCGGGCGTCGATCTCGTCCTTGAGCTTCTTGAACGGCTCGCGCGTCAGCTCGTCCAGCTCGTCGAAGAGCTTGATGAGCTGGTCGCCGTCCTGCTCGCTGAGGCGGAGCTGCATCGCGTGGAAGTTCTTGAAGCCGAGCTGCTTCGCCGCCTGGTTGCGGAGCTTGACCAGGGCGAGCAGGTCCGGGATGACGACCTTGCCGACGGCCTTGCTCGCCTGCCAGACGTCGCGGCGCTGCTCGGAGTTCTTCGAGCCCTTGAGGATGGCGCGCACCTCGTTCTCGGTCATCTCCTTGTCGCCGACCTTGGCGCGGAACTCGTTGAACGCCTTCTCGACGGCGTTCGCCTTCGCGACCATCTGCTTCAGGATGGCCGGGTCGACCTGCTTCTCGAGGTAGATCAGGTAGAGTACGTCGATCGCGCGGCGGGTGGTCGCGTCGTCGATGGCGTCGCGCTGGTCCTTGAGGGCCTTGACGGTGGCGAAGTGCTTCGGGTCGGCGAGGGCCTCGTCGAGCTTGTTCTGGGCGGCCTCCTTGGCCTTGAACGCCTCGTCCTTGCCGGTGGTGTTGGCGTTCCACCAGGCGAGGTTGGCGGCGATATCGAGCGGGCGGATGCGCTTCTCGTGGTCGGCGACGAAGTCCTTCGCCTTCATGGTGACCTCGGGACTGGCGCAGGCCGCGGCCGGCGTGCCGAGCACGGCGACGGCGACCGCGGTGAGGATCGATGGGATACGGAGCACGTGGCGTCCCTCCTGGTGGTAAACCTGGAGGGTACGATACCGCGCGGCGGCGCGGGCGTCACGCCGCCCGCAGCACCAGCGACGTGTTGCTGCCGCCGAAGCCGAACGAGTTGGACAGCGTCGTCCGGACGCGCCGCCGCTGGGCGACGTTGGCGACGTGGCCGAGGCGGCACTCCGGGTCCGGGTCGGTCAGGTTGATCGTCGGCGGGACGGCCTGCTCGCGCAGGGCGACCAGGCAGATCGCCGCCTCGATCGCCGCCGCCCCGGTCAGCAGGTGACCGGTCATGCTCTTCGTCGAGCTGATCGGCACCGTCGCGGCGACCTCGCCCAGGGCGACGTGCAGCGCCCGGGCCTCCATCGTGTCGCCGACCGGGGTGCTCGTCGCGTGGGCGTTGATGTAATCGACGTCCTCCGGCGCGACGCCGGCCCGGCGCAGCGCCAGCCGCACGGCGTCGGCCGCCTGGTTCGCGGTCGGGCTCGGGATGACCATGTGGAACGCGTCGCTGCTCGCGCCGTAGCCGGCCATCTCGGCGTGGCGCGGCGCGCCGCGCCGGGCGGCGCTGCTCGCGCGTTCGAGGACGAACAGGGCACCGCCCTCGCCCATGACGAAGCCGTCGCGGCCCTTGTCGAACGGGCGCGACGCGAGTTCCGGCTCGGCGTTGCGGCGCGACAGGGCGCGCAGGTTGCCGAACGCGGCCAGCGACAGCGGGCTGACACCCGCGTCGGCCGCCCCGGTCAGGACGGCGTCGGCCCAGCCCATGTCGAGCCAGAGCCGGGCCATGCCGAGGGCGTGGTTGCCGCTGGCGCACGCCCCGGAGACGGTCGCGCGCGGCCCGTCCGCGCCGGCCCACTCGGCGACGCTGGCGACGACGCCGGGCGGATCCTGGTCCGGGAGGCAGACGTGCCGCCCGCCGGCCAGGTAGTCCTCCTCCCAGCCCTGCATCCACTCCGCGCCGACGCCGAAGCAGACGCCGAGGCGCAGGCCGCCGACGCGCCACAGGCCGGCGTCGCGCAGGGCGGCGTAGGCGCACCAGCGGAACGTCTGCTCCAGGCGGTACAGCGCCCGGAAGGCGGCCTCGTCCTCGCCGTCGGGGCAGGGGACCGGCCCCATCGGGGCCCCGATCTGGCTCGGGTGCTGGGCCACGTCGAACGCGGTCACCTTGCGAACGACGGACCGGCCGGCGAGGACGCCGTCGGCCAGGGCGTCGAGGCTGTGGCCGTACGCCGACGCGACGCCTACGCCGGTGATCAGGACGGGGTCGGGCGCGTTCATCCGCGGACCTCCTGGAGCCGGCCGGCGTTCGCCGTCGGGGCGACGCGGAGCGGCCGACGTTCGACGGCGAGGCCGCCCGGCAACACCCAGTCGCCGCCGGCCCCCCCGGCGAGCCATTCCTCGACCTGCGCGACGCCCCACGGCCCGGCCGACTTCTCGGCCGCCGGGCGGATGCGCAGCCGGAGCGGCGTCTCGACCGTCTCCGGGACGAGGGCGAGCACGACGGCGTGGACGCCGGTGTCCCCCCGCGGCGTCGATCGCGACAGGTCGGTGGCCGGCTGAGGCTCGGCCTGGGTCAGGACGACCCAGACCCCCTCGACGAGGCCGAGGCCGAGCCAGGCGCACGCCATCGGGACGAGGGCCTCCGGCTCGCCGACGCCGAAGTTCGGCCCCTCGCATTTGAGCGCCAGGCTCAGCGCCCCGCTCAGGGAGTGCAGGCAGCGGTGCGGGACGATGTGCGGCGAGATGCCCCAGGCCCCTTCCGCCTCGTAGCGGGAGAGGCTGTGGCCGACGAGCGCCCGCCCCGGCCGCGGAAGGCAGGCCAGGACGCCCCAGGCGCGGAAGTCGGCCGTCCGGAGTTCGCCTCGCTCGACGGTCTGGTTCAGGGCGGCGACGGCGGTGACGGTCAGCTCGTCGGCGTGGCGGAGGAACGTCGCCGAGACCGGCTTGCCGGCGACGGCGTTCGGCTGGCGCAACGGCTCCAGGTCGGCGACGGTGCCGTGGACGGCCCCCCACGTCGCGACGGAGCAGGCGGCGACCGGGCCGGTCGCGGGCGTCGTCTCGTCCGGCCGGGCCGGGCTGGTCGGCTGCATGGCTCCCCCTTCCTTGGCGGATGTCGCCGAATAGCCCCACCTGATACCGCTTCCGGCCCTCCGGGGTCAATGCCGGCTCTCCCGCCCGCCGGGCCGATTCTCTAAACTAACCCGTAACCCGTCCTGCGCCGCAACCCGGGAGGAGCCGATGAACCTGCTCGACGCACTCAAGCAATACACCGTCGTCGTCGCCGACACGGGCGACATCGACGCGATCGCTCGCCTGAAGCCCCAGGACGCGACGACGAACCCGTCGCTGCTGCTCAAGGCGGCCCAGATGTCGCAGTACCAGCACCTCGTCGACGACGCGCTGGCCTACGCGACCAAGCAGCCCGGCCTCAACGACGCCGGCAAGACCGAGCTGTTCATGGACAAGCTCTTCGTCGCGTTCGGCCTGGAGATCCTCAAGGTCATCCCCGGCCGGGTCTCGACCGAGGTGGACGCCGCCCTGTCGTTCGACACGGAGGCGACCGTCGCCAAGGCGCGCAAGCTGATCGGCCTGTACAAGGAGGCCGGCATCGGCCCGGAGCGCATCCTGATCAAGATCGCCAGCACCTGGGAGGGCATCAAGGCCGCCGAGCGGCTGGAGAAGGAAGGCATCCACTGCAACCTGACGCTGCTCTTCTCGTTCGCCCAGGCGGTCGCGTGTGCCGAGGCCGGCGTGACGCTCATCTCGCCGTTCGTCGGCCGGATCTACGACTACTACAAGAAGGAGAAGGGCTCCGACATCCCGCGGGCCGACGACCCGGGCGTCGCGTCGGTGACGAAGATCTACACGTACTTCAAGAAGTACGGCTACAAGACCCAGGTCATGGGGGCGAGCTTCCGCAAGGTCGAGCAGATCGAGGACCTCGCCGGCTGCGACCTCTTGACGATTAGCCCGGACCTGCTCGACAAGCTCCAGAAGGCGGACGGCACCCTGCCGCGCAAGCTGAGCCCCGAGGCGGCGGCGAAGGCGGACGTCGAGAAGATCCACCTCGACGAGAAGGGCTTCCGCTGGCTGCATAACACCGACCCGATGGCGGTCGAAAAGCTGAGCGACGGCATCCGCAGCTTCTACGCCGACGCGCGCAAGCTGGAGGCGTACGCCCGGTCGCGCGTCGCCGGAAGGTGATCCTCATATAGCCCCCGGCTTGTCGGGGGCCTTGGTGGCGAAGACCCCGGGCAAGCCCGGGGCTAAATGGAAGATCGACGGAACCGGAACAGCTGCGCCGGCCGGTGCGCCCCGGCGCGGCGCGTCCCCGCCGCCGGCTCGACCAACCCGTCCTCTAGCACCTTGCGACGGAAGTTACGCCGGTCCACCGGCGCGCCCTGGATCGCCTCGACGAGCACCTGCAACTCGCTCAGCGTGAACGTCTCCGGCAGCAGCTCGAACGCGATCGGCGCTTCGCCGAGCCGGCGGCGCAGATGCGCCACCGCCTTGTCCAGCAAGAGGCCGTGGTCGAACGCCAGCTCCGGCAGCGGCTCCGGGCCGACGACGTCGAACCACCGCGCGTCGCGGGCGTCGCCGCGCGGCTTCAGCTCGTGCCGGTCGCCGGCTGTCAGGCCCATGTAGACGACCGTGATGACGTGGCCGCGCGTGTCGCGGCCCGGCGTGCCGACCGCCTCAACCTGCTCCAGCCACGCGTCGCGGATGCCGCCCTCCTCCTCCAGCTCGCGCACCGCCGCGGCGGGCAAGTCCTCGTCCTCCCGGACGAAGCCGCCCGGCAGGGCCCACATCCCGGCCCACGGCGGCTCGTCGCGCTCGATGAGCAGCACCCGCAGCCGCAGGCTGTTCAGCGCCCCGGCGACGGTGAACAGGGCGATGTCGACCGTCACCGCCGGCCGGGGCCACTCGTAGCTGTACTTCGCGCGCGGCATCGCCGTCTCCTACTTTGTGTTGACTATACACTAACTAGCGCGTAGGATGCCAGTGGGGAGCACGCCACGTCGCGAGGTCCGCCTCGCAGGAGGTTCGTCCATGTTCGGCTACCGCTACTACAAGGGTGGGCCCACGACCTACGTCATGCAGCACGCCGGCGGCCGGGTCAAGCGCAAGGGCGTCGGGCTGTCGTTCTATTACTTCTCGCCGTGGACCCAGCTCGCCGCCGTCCCGGTCGGCAGCACCGACGTGCCGTTCATCTACAACGAGGTGACGGCCGACTTCCAGGCGGTGACCGTCCAGGGCCACCTCACCTTCCAGGTGACCGACCCGGACAAGCTCGCCGGCCTGCTCGACTACCGGATCGACCCGGCCGGCAAGTACCTGACCGACGACCCGGACAAGCTGCCGCTGCGCATCACCCACGCGTCGCAGACGGCGACCCGGGCCGAGATCCAGTCCCGGCCCCTGCGCCAGGTGCTGATCGAATCGGAGGCGATCGCCCAGCGCGTCCGCGAGGCGCTCGCCGCGTCGCCGACCCTGGCGGCGCTCGGGGTGCAGCTGCTCGGGTTCGCGATCCTGGCGGTCAAGCCGACGCCGGAGACGGCGAAGGCCCTGGAGGCCGAGGCGCGGGAACGGCTGCTGCGCGAGGCGGACGACGCGATCTACGACCGGCGCAACAACGCCGTGTTGCAGGAGCGGACTATCCGCGAGAACGAGCTGGAGACGGAGGTCGCCGTCCAGACGAAGCAGCGCGAGATCGAGGAGACTCGCCTCGCGGCCCAGATCGCCCTGGAGAACCAGCGGCGGCAGCTCGTCGCGACCGAGGCGGAGAACAGCAAGACGCGGGCCGACGCCCAGGCGTACGCGATCGACGCGACGCTCAAGCCGCTCGCTCAGCTCGACCCGAAGGCGCTCCAGGTGCTCGCCGCCCGGAACGTCGAGCCGCGGCTCATGGTCGCGATGGCGTTCCAGGAGCTCGCCGCCAACGCGGCGAAGGTCGGCAACCTGAACATCTCGCCGGAGCTGCTGCAGACGCTGCTGCACCAGCAGCAGGGCGACGGGGAGTATCGGTGATCCGGCGGTCTTTCTCCCCTCGCCCCCCGGCTTTGCGGGGGGAGAGGGGTCGGGGGTGAGGGGGGTGAAGGCCGGTCGTGGTGGAAACGCCTTGTCACCTCGGGAAGCCTACACCCCCCTCACCCCAACCCCTCTCCCCCGAAGCGGGGGCGAGGGGCTTCGGAATGGAGGCACCCCATGTATGACAAGCTCGTCCTCGTCACGCTCAAGACGCGGCTCGAAGAACTGATCGAGCGCTTCAACACGCGCGAGCAGGCCCGGTTCTACATCGAGCACATGGGCCTCGACTTCGGCCTGTACCAGCGCGAGCACGACGCCTACCACGCCGCGGTGCGCCAGGTGCGCCGCGAGGTGGAGGGCCTGCTGCCGAAGATGCAGGCCATCGAGCGCGGCTTCCTGCCGAACTTCCTCTTCACGCCGCAAGACCTCGTCGTCACGGTCGGCCGGGACGGCCTGGTCGTCAACGTGGCGAAGTACCTCGACGGCCAGCCGATCGTCGCGGTGAACCCGGACCCGGACCGGATCGACGGCCTGCTCCTGCCGTTCACGCCGCTGATGGTGCGGGCCGGCGTCGAGCGGGTCGTCCGCGGCCGGGCGCGCTACGACGAGATCACGATGGCCCAGGTCGACCTCAACGACGGCCAGCGCCTGCTAGCGTTCAACGACTTCTACCTCGGCCAGCGGACGCACCTGTCGTCGCTCTACACGGTGGGCTACCGCGGCAAGGCGGAGAAGCACTCGTCGAGCGGCCTGCTCGTCATCACCGGCGTCGGCTCGACGGGGTGGTTCAGCTCGACGCAGAACATGGCCGACGCGGTGAACCACCTGCTGCTCGGCACGAAGGCCCCCCGGCTGCCGCGTCTTCGGCTGGACTGGGACGACCCCCGGCTCGTCTTCGTCGTCCGCGAGCCGTTCCAGTCGAAGGCGTCGGCGGTCGGGATCGCGGCGGGGATGATCGAGCCGGGCGAGGCGTTGACGGTCGAGTCGAACATGCCCGACAATGGCGTCATCTTCTCGGACGGGGTCGAGGCGGACGCCCTGGCGTTCAACTCCGGGGCGGTGGCGACGATCCGGGCGAGCGACAAGCGGACGCGGCTCGTCGCGGCGTAAGGTTGACAGACGGCCGAAGCGCGCCCAGAGTTGCCGTGGTAACGGTCCCATCGACTCCGTTCGCCGAGGTGGTCATGTCGTTCGCAACGCGGGCAGTCATCGCGCTCCTGGCCGGCATCGGGGCCGGCCTGATCGGCTTCTGGCTCGTCTGGGAGTTCGTCGCGCGGGTGGTCGGGGCCTACCCCGGCCTCGACCACGATTGGCCGCTCCTGGCCGGGATCTTCCTGCCGTTCCTCACCGTGTCGGCCGCCGTCTTCCGGGCGGTGAGCCAGGTCGCCCCGGCGGCCCCGCGGCCGCTCGGCGACCTGTAAACCGCCGCGAGGAGGGCTTCGCGTTCGAGGCCGCCGCCGCTACGATAACCCCGTCCCACCACCGTCGGGTTCGGGGTTCTCGCATGAACGTGGCCCTCCTCGTCACCTGCCTGGGCGACGCCCTCTTCCCCGACGTCGGCGTCGCGACCGTCCGCCTGCTCCGCCGCCTCGGCTGCACGGTCGACTTCCCCGAGGCCCAGACGTGCTGCGGCCAGCCGCACTTCAACAGCGGCTACCACGGCGACTGCCGCGACCTCGCCCGACACGTCATCAAGACGTTCGGCCGGGCCGCCCACGTCGTCGTGCCGTCCGGCTCTTGCGCCGCGATGGTCAAGGTCGAGTACCCGGCCCTGTTCCCCGACGACGCCGTCTGGCGCGGCCGGGCCGAGGACCTCGCCCGCCGCACCCACGAGCTGTCCGACTTCGTCGTCAACGTCCTCGGCAAGGAGGACGTCGGGGCGGCGTTCCCCGGCCGGGCGACGTTCCACATGGCCTGCCACTCGCGCGTCCTCGGCCTGAAGGACGAGCCGCAGCGGCTGCTCGCAAACGTCCGCGGCCTGGAGCTGGTGCCGCTGGAGCGCCACGACGAATGCTGCGGCTTCGGCGGCTCGTTCGCGGTGCGCTACCCGGACATCAGCGGCGCGATGGTCGATGACAAGGCCCGCTACGCCGAGGCGGCGAACGTCGATGCCCTGATCTCGACCGACGCCGGCTGCCTGATGAACATCGCCGGCCGGCTCCGGCGGCGGAACAGCAACCTGAAGGTGCTCCACCTCGCCGAGGTGCTGGAGAAGACGGCATGACGCAGCCCCTCCCCATGGTCGATTACGCCCGGCACGAGCATCACGACTTCCTCGGCGGCACCGAGCAGGCCCTCGCCTCGGCCGACCTCCAGACCGCCCTGCGCCGCCTGACGCACGCCATGTCGGAGGGTAACCGTCGCGGCTACGGCTCGCTGCCGGACAGCGACGCGCTGCGCGACCACGCCAAGCGGGTGAAGGAACACACCCTCGCCCACCTCGACACGTACCTGGAGCAGCTGGAGAAGTCCGTCCAGCGCCTCGGCGGCCACGTCCACTGGGCGGAGACGGCGGAGGACGCCCGGCGCATCGTCGCCGAGATCACGACCCGGGCGAAGGCGAAGATCGTCGTCAAATCGAAGTCGATGACGACGGAGGAGATCCACCTCAACCCGGCCCTGGAGGCGGCCGGGGTCGAGGTGGTCGAGACGGACTTCGGCGAGTTCATCATCCAGCTCGCCGGCGAACGGCCGTCGCACATCGTCGCCCCGGCGATCCACCACACTCGCGAGACGATCGCGGCCGTGCTGTCCACCCACACCGGCCAGGAGCTGCCGCCGGTGCCGGAGGTGCTCGCCATGACCGGCCGGCGGCTCCTGCGCGAGAAATTCCTCGCCGCCGACGTCGGCATCTCCGGGGCGAACTTCGCCGTCGCCGAGACGGGGACAGTCGTCCTCGTCAGCAACGAGGGCAACGCCCGCCTGACGACGGCCTGCCCGCGCGTCCACGTCGCCGTCATGGGCATCGAGAAGGTCATCCCCCGCTGGGAGGACCTGCCCGTCTTCCTCAAGCTGCTCGCCCGGGCGGCGACCGGGCAGAGCCTGTCGATCTACACGTCGATCCTGACCGGGCCGCGCAAGCCGGGCGAGAAGGACGGCCCGGAGGAGTTCCACCTCGTCCTGCTCGACAACGGGCGGTCACGGGTGCTGGCGACGCCGTTCCGCGAGTCGCTGCAGTGCATCCGCTGCGGGGCGTGCCTGAACACGTGCCCGGTCTACCGCCGCATCGGCGGCCACGCCTACGGCGGCGTCTACTCTGGGCCGATCGGCAGCATCCTGACGCCGCTGTACGACAGCGTCGCCGCGAACGAGCACCTGCCGCACGCGTCGTCCCTGTGCGGGGCGTGCCAGTCCGTCTGCCCGGTGCGGATCAACATCCCGCACATGCTCATCGGCCTGCGCGAACTCCAGCACGAGGGCAGGGGCGACGAGGGCCGACCGAACGCGGCCCGGACAAAGAAACATGGCCCGCCCTGGGAACGTCTCATCTACTGGACGTGGAAGCAGGTGCTGCTCCGGCCGTGGCTCTACCGCTGGGCGTTGTGGTTCGGCCGGTGGTTCGCCGGGAGCAAGACCGGCTGGGTGAAGAAGATGTCCGGCCCGGCCGCCGGCTGGACGAAGCACCGCGACTTCCCCGCCGTCGCGCCGCGGTCGTTCCGCGACCGGTGGCGCGACCTGAAGGACGAACCCCCGCCGTCGTGAGGTGCCCATGTCGCGTCTCGGTCCCGTCGCGTTCGCGCTGTTCCTCGTCAACCTGGCCTCCGGCCAGACGCTCCACAAGGTGCCCGAGGATACGGTCATCCTCGAAGCGGCCGGCGTCGCGCCGACAGCCGAGGGCCTGGCGAAGTACCTGACCGACCAGACGACCGGCCCGGCGAAGCCGCTCACCGACGCGGAGGCGGACGCCGTCATCGCCAAGCTCGGCGACGACGACTTCGACGTGCGCGACGCGGCGACGAAGCGCCTGCTCGGCCTGCGGCAGCCGCCGCTCGCCCGGCTCAAGGCCGCCCGGACCAACCCGGACCTGGAGGTGCGCACCCGGGCTGAGGCGATCCTGGAGCAGCTCGGCCAACGCTCCGACCCGCTGACGGCCGCCTTGCGCGTGGCCCGCGACAAGAAGATGCGCCTCGACCCGGACCTGGTGCGGACGGTGGTCGAAGGGGCCGACGCGGTGCCGCTGGCCGAGGCGGGCCGCAACCTGCTCGTCGCGCAGGCGACGGCCGACGACCTGCCCCTGGCGAAGAAGTGGGCCGCCTCCGAGACGCTCGCCGTCAAGGCGGCCGGCCTGCGGCTGCTCGCCGTCCTCGACAAGGACGCCACGGTGCCGACGCTGCGCGACTTGCTCAAGAACCCGACGCCGGGCCTCCGCGTCGCCGCGGCCCGGGCACTGGTCGATGCCGATGCCGAGATCGACGTCGTCGATGCCGTCGCCGGGGTCGAGCCGGAGGAGGCCGTCTTCGTCCTGCACGCCGCCGAGTGGAAGCTGCGGCAGGCCCTGAAGGACAAGCGCAAGGACGGCAAGGCGATGGAGGCGTACTACCGCCTCGTCGATGGCTACGGCGCGGTGCTGGCGAAGGTGCCGGGCGTCCGGGTCGAGAAGCTGCCGCCGCGGAATACGCAGCACTACCTGGAGCAGGGCTACGACACGTCGAAGCACCCGGACGTCGTCCTGTACAAGATCCAGTGGTTCGCCGGCCACTGGTCGCACTGGTTCCGGCCCGGCTTCAACGACGCCGAGGAGAGCGACCGCAAGGCGCGCCACTGGGGCTGCTTCAACGACCACAACCACGAGGTCGTGACGACGACGCGCCGCGACCTGTTCCGGCAGATCCTCGACCTGGAGAAGCCGTGAGCGAGGCGCGCGAACGATTCCTGGCCCGGGTGCGCGACGCCGTCGCCGAGGGCAACCGCGTCGGTGACGGGGCGGTGCCACTTCCTCAGCGCGGCACGACCGGCTACCAGGGGGCCGGCCCCGACCCGGTCGCCCGATTTCTGGCCGAGCTGACGAAGGCCGGCGGCCACGGCGTCGCGGTCGAGACGGTCGCCGAGGCGCGCGACGTGGTCGAGACGCTCCTGGGCGAGCTGGCCCCGAAGGTGGTGCTGCTGGGCCGCTGGCAACTGCCGGCCGACCTGGCGGCGGAACGGCTGATCCGCGCCGCCGGGGCGGCCGTGCTCGACGCCGACGCGGCGACGCCGGCCGACGCCCTGGCCCGCTACGCGACGGCCGACGTCGGCCTGACCGGCTGCGACCACCTCATCGCCGAGACGGGGAGCGTCGTCGTCCGCACCCGGTCGGAGCAGGCCCGGACGCTGAGCCTGCTGCCGCCGGTCCACGTCGTCGTCGCGACGGCCCGGCAGCTGCTGCCGGACGTGTTCGACCTGTTCGCGCTGCCGGGTGCCCCACCGTCGGGGCTGACGCTGATCACCGGGCCGAGCAAGACCGGCGACATCGAGGGCATCCTCGTCACTGGCGTCCACGGCCCGGGACAGCTGCACGTCGTCGTGGTCCGGTAACGTCGCGCCGCGGGGCCGCCTCGCCGTTTTCCTCGCCGGCGACCGAATCCGGGAACAACTTCTCGAGAGGGGGTAATAGGAGGGTGTCGCGGGACGGAAGCGAGCGCCAGCGGGGCGACCGGGCCGGCCCGCCGCACACGAATACGGGAGGCTCTCGTGAAGCGGTATCGGAGTTTCGTCGCGTGGCTGGCGCTCGTCGCGGTCCTGGGGCTGGCCGGCGTTACCTCGGCGCAGCGGCCGGGTGGCCCGGGTGGCCCGCCGGCGTTCGACACCCTCCTTGACGCCTTCGACGCCAACGACGACGGGGCCCTGTCGAAAGACGAGGTTCCCGGCCGGGTCTGGTGGCGACTGTCGCGCGCCGACGCCAACGGCGACGGCGTCGTGACCGAGGCGGAGTTCGACGCCGCACGCAAGGGCGGGTGACATGGCGACCATCGGCTCGCGACCTGGCCTGCTGCAGTACCTCCGCGCCCGGCTGCGGCCGGCCGACGGCACGGAGCAGGCCGACGGGGAGCTGCTCGAGGAGTTCGTTCGCGGCGGCGACCCGTCGGCGCTGGAGTTGCTCGTCCGCCGGCACGGGCCGATGGTCTGGGGGGTCTGCCGCCGCATCCTCGGGGACGACCACGACGCGGAGGACGCCTTCCAGGCGGCGTTCCTCGTCCTGGTCCGCCGGGCGGCGTCGATCGTGCCGCGGGAGATGGTCGGCAACTGGCTTTACGGCGTGGCCTACCAGACGGCGCGGAAGGCCCGCGCCGTCGCCGCCCGGCGCAAAGGCCGCGAGAAACAGGTGGCGGCGATGCCCGAGCCCGCCAGGGGCGACCCGGCCCCGGCGATCGACCTCCGGGCGGTCCTCGACCAGGAGTTGAGCCGGCTGCCGGACCGCTATCGCGCCGTCGTCGTCCTGTGCGACCTGGAGGGAAAGACGCGGGCCGAGGCGGCCCGGGAGTTGGGCCTGCCGGAGGGAACCGTGGCCAGCCGGCAAGCGCGGGGGCGGGCCCTGCTCGCCGACCGCCTGACCGGCCGCGGCGTGGCCCTGTCGAGCAGCTCGCTGGTTGTCGCCCTCGGCCACAACGCCGCCTCGGCGGGTGTGCCGCCGGCCCTCCTCGCTTCGACGACCCAGGCGGTGTTCCCAGCCGGGGTCGTCGCCCTGGCCGAGGCCGTGTTGACGCCGGCCCTGACGAGCCGGCTGCGCGCGGTGCTGTCGCTCCTGCTCGGCGTCGGCCTGCTCGGCATCGGAGCCGCCGTGGCGTCTCTCGCCGGGCCGACACGCCAGGTGCCCCCCCCGGTCGCGCGACCGCTGCCGTTCCGGACTGACGCGGATCGGCTGAGCGGCGACTGGCGAACGGTCCGGGTGACCGTCGGCGGCGAGGTCGTCACCTTCAAGGAAGGGAAGGGGCCGCGCTATCGCTTCGCCGGGGACACGGTCACGGTGGCCCACCTCGCCCGCGAAGGTGAGGAGCCGGCCCGTCGCGGCCCCTTCGGCGGACGAGGCGGACCGTTGACCGGCCTGACGGTCGAGGGGAAGCTCGCCCTGTTCGGTCAGTTCGGCGGTCGCGGGGGCCCCTGGGCGGGGCTCGGGCCAGAATCGCGACTGGCGCTCGGCGACCGGGTGGAACTCGTCCCGGGAGAATCGGTCCAGGTCGCGTTCGACGTGGCGATCGACGAGGAAGCGAAGACGATCGACCGGCGAATCACGGTCGGCGGCGTCGAGAAACTGGTTGTCCGTGGCGTGTACCGGCTTCGCGGGGATGCGCTGTGGATCTGGGAAGCGCCGCCGATGCGAGACCGGCCGACGGCCGAGCAGGTCCGTTCCGGGGAGGGGTGTACCCTCTGGGTGTTCGAGCGCGCCGCGCCGCGATGACGCCGTCACGGGTCACGGCCGGGCGTACCGGCCCAGGAAGTGGAACGTCCCCGTCCGCGGATCGCGGATCGCGAACAGGAACGGGTGGTCCGCCCGGAAGGTCGGCGTCGGATCGACGCGCACCGGCATCGACAGGCCGGCGATCGCCACGCCGGTCGCGGCGGCCGCCTCGGTGCCGAGCTCGTTCAGGTCGATCCACGCCTTGTGGACCGCCGCGCTGACGTGCAGCGGCTCCTTGCCGCCGTTCATACCGCCGAAATCGGCCGCCCCCGGCTGGAAGGCGAGCTTCATCCCCAGCGCCGACAGCACGCCGGTCAGGTCGAACGACTCGCTCATCTCGAAGCGCGGGAAGTAGACGTGGACCTTGCGGTCCGTCGTCCCGGCGGCCCACCGGGCGAGCGTCTCGGCCGTCAGCGTCTTCTCCAAATCGGCGAGGCCGTCCACGTCGCGCGGCAGGACGGCGAACAGGTCGATCTCCTTGCCGACGTACGGCATCCGCAGCACCTGGCACCCCGGCACCTCGGCGTAGCCGAACGTCTCCGTCTGGTGCATGAGCCGGATGCGCGCCTTCTCCGTCCGGCTGACGTGGAAGTCGTCGTCCCGGGTGGCGTCTTTCTTGAACGGATGGACCCAGTCGCCCTTGAAGTAGATCGCGCTGACGAGGGCGAGCCGGGTGTCGGGGCCGAGCGGCCGCGGGAACAGGTCCTTGATCTTGTCGGCGGTCTGCCGCTCGACCCAGGCGTTGATCGTCTTGCGGGCGGCGTCGCCGGCCTGGAAATCGACCTCGTGGACCGCCGCGCCGTAGCCGTCGCCGAGCAGGCCGAGGAACGACCGCTGGAAGCCGTAGCCGCGCTGACCCCAGACCGCCGCGGCCTGGTGTAGCTTCACGCCGCCGAACGGGCCGACGCGCGGCCGCGTCGCCGCGATCGACCGGCGGGCGGCGGCCGGGTCGTCCGGCAGGCGCAGCGCCGCCGCCATCTCGGCAGCCGTCTCGCCGCGCGCCCCGGCGTGGGCCATCGCGAACGCCTCGCGGATGCACGTCGGCGAGAAGAAGACGTTGCCGCCCCGCGCGCCGAGCCGGGCGTACACGTCCAGGGCGAATTCGTTCGGCGAGCCGCCGCGTGGCTGGCCGGGGCCGTCGTCGATCGGGACGAGGCCGACGGTGCCGAGACAGCCGGCCGTCAGGACGAGGGCCAGGAGAGCGATCCGTCGCATGGGCGGCCTCCGGGTCAGGGGCGGTCGAACCCGCCGCAGAACTGCAGCGGCGGAAAGTCGAGCCGGTAGCGCTGCGTCAGTCGCGGGCGCAGGTCTTCCATCTCCTTGCGGACGAGCCGGGCGTTCGCGTCGAGCCGGGTCAACTCCTGCGGCAGCGGCCAGCCGAGGCCGTGATACCAGCGCACCTGGCCGATACCCTCGCCGGTCTGACGCAGCAGCGTCACCAGACGGCCGGACAGGGCGAGGACTTCTTGATCGACGTCGAGGACGGCCAGATCCTGGATCTCCTCGACCTGGTGTTTGACGACGTACCGGAACCCCTCCAACTCCGACGGCGGCTCGGGCGAGCGGATCGTCCGCTCCTTGTTCAGGATCTCGTGCAGGGCCTTCCAGTAGGCGAGCGTCTTGTCACCGTCGCGCTTCACCTCGGCCTCGGGGGCCGGCAGGGGGATCCGCGCGACCACGTCGGGCCGCTGGGCCAGGAAGCCGACGCAGCCGCCGGCGAAGAGGAGCAGGACGAACACGCCGCGGCGCATGGGCGACCTCGGGACCGGGGACGCGCCGGGGCCGTCGTGGCCCCGGCGACGGGACGGACCTCAGTTACTCTGCGAGCCGCGCGGCGTCGCCGTCGGCTTGGGGGACGGCAGGGACGCCGGGGCCGGGGTGGCCGGCATCGAAGCCGGCATCATCGGGGCCGCCGGCATCGGGTTCGCGACCGGATACGCCATCGGCGTGGGGCAGGCCGTGCTCCCCGTCGGGCAGCACCCCGTCGGGCAGCACCCCTGCGGGCAGCACCCGGCCGGGTAGCCGACCGGCGTCAGCTGCGGCGTTGGCGTCGGGGCCGTCCCCGGCCGGAGGAGCCAGACGCCCTTCGCGTCGCGCGGGTCGTGCGACTCGGCCGACTCGCCGAAGACGGCGACCAGGCGCTTGTCGGACGACGTCTTGACGTCGACCGCCTCGCCGGCGGCGAGCTTCTGGACGAAGCGCATCTTGCCATCCTCGGCCATCTCGAACAGCTGGGCCGCCTCCTTGCGCACGTTGGCGACGGTGAGCTTCATCGCCGCCGGCGGGGCGGCCGGTGCGCAGCCAACGACCGGATACGACGTCTGCTGGACGGGTGCCGGACACGGCATCGGCTGTCCGGGGTACGGCGCGGCGACGGTCACGCCCGGCGGCGGGGGCGGCTGCATCATCGGCGGCCCGAGCGGCATCGTCGCGGGCATCTTCTGCCCGGGGGGCATCGGCGCAGGCATCGTCACCGCGACGACCTGGGCCGGCTGCGCGATCGGGGCCGGCTGGCCGATCGGGGCCGGCGGGGCGACCGGGACGGCACCGCTCTGCGGAGCCTGCGGGGCCTGCGGAGCCGGGCACGTCTGCGCCTTCATCGCGAACGGCAGGCAGAAGCACGACTCGCACTCGCCGATACCGCCCTGCAGGGCGATCGCCTTCTCGATCTCGGTCCGGAGCAGCTTCGCCTCGATCGGCAGCGACGCGGCCACGACCACGGCCGACTTCTCCGCCTTGACCGTCGCCGCCGCCAGGCCCTTCTCCGCCTTGCGGACCAGCTCCCACGAGACGGCCTTCAGCTCGGCCGGCATCTGCTCGCCGATCACCGCCGAGGCGTCCACCATGCCGGCGACCATGAGCATCTGACCGCGCGCGACGTTCACGATGCCGCGCACGCTCTGGGCCACGTCGCGCGCCTGGCGCTCGGTGCCGCAGCCGACCCGCAGGCCGAGGTCGATCTTCTTGCCGAAGTCGAGCGAGAGGGTCAACGACTCGACGCCGACCACCGGCAGCGGGGCCATCCCGTCGAGGGCGGCCGCCTTCGCCCAGCCGGCCAGGTCGCGCGTCTGGGCCAGGGCGAGGCACTTCGCCAGCTCGTCCGGCTTCGCGTCCGCCGGCTTCAGCGCCTTCAGGTAGGCGGTCATAGCCTCCTTCGGCCCGCCGACGACGCACGTCTCACTCGCGAACCAGACGGCGAGGTCGGCGTTGACGTGGACGGCCTTGCCGCACACCGTCGTCGCCTCGCCCCCCGGCAGGCACGCGGCGAGGAGGTCCTTCTTCGGCAGGGGGTTCTTGCCGTGCAGGACCATGAGCGGCTCGCCCTTCTCGCCGGCCGGGAAGAAGACGGACAGGCGGTCGAGGTCGGCCAGGGACATGCCGAGCTGCTTGCCGATCGCCGCGAACGGCGGGAAGGCCTCCGGCTTCTTGCACTCGAACTTGTCGCACAGGCTGGCGACGCGGACGCTGACGAACCCCTGGCAGTCGGCCGGCACGACGGGGGAGAGGTCATCGACCGGGGCGTACGCGGCCGGCGAGCTGGCCGAGCAGAGGGCCACGGCGAGCGCGGCGAGGAACCACGGCTTCTGGGTCATTCACTGCCTCCATGCAGGCTACGGGAAATGGGCCCCTCGGGGCGTCGCGGGAGACGCCCGGCCGAGGGCGGACGTCATCGTTACCACACGGCCAAGGACGGGGACAACCCGGGTCTATCGCGGCGACAAGCCGGGCAAGCCAGGCAGCGCGACCGGCGTCGGGGCCGCCGTCGGTCCGATCGTGCCGTCGGGCAGCAGGCCGACCGCCGGCCGGCCCGACGCGGCGTCCTTCGGCTTCGACCACGGCACCGCCTTCGCCGCCGCGACGAGGAGCGGCCGGCCCTTCGCCTGGCCGCCCTCGAAGGCGGCGTCCTTGCCGACGACGGCCTGGAGCGTCGTCGTCGGCCGGCCGGTTTCGCCGAGGTCATAGGCGTCCGGCATCCGGCCGAGGAGGCGCAGGTTGTGCTCGCCGTCCCACGGCTCGTCGGGGCGGAACTCGGCGAACAGCTTCGCCTCCGCCTCGCCGAGGTAGGGCAGGAGCAGGACGCGCCACGACAGGAGCGGCCGGCCCCAGACGTCGGTCGTGTACGCCGGCGGCAGGGTGCCGTGGTCCTTGCGGTAGTCCGCCAGGGCCCGAGCGACCCGTCCCAGGCGCTTCGCGTTCGGGTCGGGCGGCGGGCCGTGATAGACCTGGGTGCGCATCGCCGCCCCGAGCAGGAACATCGCCCCGCTGGCGAGCGCGTCGGGGCCGTCGAGCCGGGCTTCCAGCGAGACCCGGCCGTCGGCCAACTCGACCTTCGCCTTCCGCAGCGCGCGTTCGGCGGTGGCGAGGAAGCCCGCCATGCCGTTGCGCAGGTCGCGCGTCTCCGCGTTGTGATGGTCGCTGACCCGGTCGAGCAACTCCTCGCGCCCCTCGGCGAGCACGTCGGCGACGTGCGCCTTGAGCCGGACGAGCGCGTCCCGGGCGGCCTCTTCCTTCCCGCCCGGATAGGCCATCCACAGCGAGAGGTCGATCTGCTCGTCGACCGCCAGCGAGAGGAGTAATCGCTTGACCGGAGCGGCCGCCGCGAGGTGGTTTTCTTGCTTCGAGGGCCAGGCCGGCCAGGCGTTCCCGTCGATCGGATAGGCCCCGAGGTCGAGAAAGAGGACGACGGCGTTGTCCCGAGCGGCAGCGATCGTGGTGGGCGGCTTCGCGGCCGGACGCTCCGGGGCCGCCTCGGCCTTGCCGGGGACGCGGTCGTGGAACACCTCGACCGCCCCGGTGTCGCCCAGGACGACGACCCGGCCGGTCAGGAACAGCACCGAGCGCCAGGTCGTCTCGTCGCGGAAGTAGCGGCAGCCACGCCGCTTCTGCTCGGCGACGTCGCCTTGCGTTATCCAGGCTTGCCACCCTTCCCGGAGCGGTTCCGGCAGCCTGTCGATCTCGATCGGATTCGCCATCGACACGACCAGGACCGGCTCCGCGAGGTCCGGGTGGTGGTAGACCGAGACGCGCTCGACCTGCGACGGGTCGAGGCCGAGGCCCCCGCCGAGGAGCATCTCGACCATCGGGTTGACCTTGAGCAGGGCCTTGCCCGACGGCGTCGCGAACAACTTCGCCGGCTGGACGGTGAGCAGGAATGCTCCGTCGGGGAAGGTTTCCAGGCCGGCATCGGCGGGCGGGGCGGACATCGGAACCAGGGCGAGGAACGCGAGCGCGTGCATGGCGACTCCTTTCACCGTTCGATCTCGTACCGCTCCCTCTCGGCGTCGGTCAGCGCCCGCGGCGAGCGGGCCTTCGCGAGGGCGGCGACGTCCAGCTCCCAGACGCGGCAGGTGCCGTCGGCGAGCAGGGCGAAGACGCGCCGGCCGTCCTTGCTCATGTCCGCCGACGCGACGGCCACGTGCGACGTGAGCGTGTGGACCTCGCGCAGCGTCTCGGCGTCCCAGACGTGGACCGTGTCCGCCCCGGCCGTGAGCAGCCACCGGCCATCGGCGCTGAAGCCGACCGTCGTCGCGGCGACCGGATGCACGCGGAGCGTCTTGAGCGGCTGGCCGGTGGCCAGGTCCCAGACGACCGGCGGCGAGCCCTGCCAGTAGTTGACCACGACGCGCCGCCCGTCCGGGTGGAACCACCGCTCGTGGGTGCGGAGGTGGAGCGCGGCGGTCGGCAGCGGCCAGGGCCGGTCGGCCGGCACCTTCGGCAGGAGCGTGTGCCGGACCTCGCCGGTCGCGAGATCGACCAGGTGACAGTCGCTCGTCAGCATCAGCTTGCCGTCCGGCGTCGGGTAGCCCCACGCGGACGGCACCCCCGCCGGGCGGAGCCGGGAGGGGTCCTCGATCCCGGGGCGCTGGACCGCCAGGCGGCGGACCTCCTTCCCGGCGGCGTCGTACCAGACGAACGGCTCGCACGTCGTGAGGATCTCCTCCCCGCCGCGGGCGAAGACGGCACCCCGCGGCCCGGGCTCCTGGGCCGGCATCGGCAGCCGCTTGCCGGTCGCCGCGTCGAAGAGGAGCAGGCCCGGCGGCTCGCCGCTGTGGGAACTGCTCCCCGACCGCTGGCCGCGCTCCCTGACCTCGACCCGGCCCGACTGCTCCTCGACGCCGAGGACGCGCCGGCCGCACGGGCTCAGCGTCGCGCGGCACCACTGGTTCTTCTCGCCGGCGTAGCGGGCCACCTCCTTGCCGGTGGCCAGGTCGAAGAGCCGCGCCGGGGCGTAGGGTTCCTCCCTGGCATCGACGATGTGGCACGGGGCGCGGTGCAAAACGAGGAGCCGCCCGCCGGCCGGGTCGAATTCGACCGAGGACACCTCGCCGAAGACGACCTCCGCCGGCTGCTTCGCGAGCGATTCCGGCCCGGTCGGGGTGAGCGTGCGAACCTCCTTCCCCGTGGCCGTATCGAACAGGCGAACGAGGCCGTCCTTGCCGCCGACGGCGACGCGCGCTTCGTCCGGGCTCGCGGCCAGCACCGTCGCGCCGTCCACCTTCCACCGCTGCTCGTGCGGCGGCGTGGGCGAACGCCGCCAGAGCAGGGCCTGGCCGTCCGCGCCAGTGCTGGCGAGCGACTTGCCGTCGGGCGACCAGGCCAGGGCGAGGACCGGGCCGCGGTGGCCGCGCAGGACGAGCGGGTCGCCTTGTCGGGCCATGTCCCAGACGCGGATCACCCGATCGGTGCCGGCCGTCGCCAGCCAGCGGCCGTCCGGGCTGTACTCGGCCAGGGTGACCTCGCCGCCGTGGGACAGCGTCCGCGTCACGCCGCCGGAGCCGAGCAGGACGACGTCGCCGCCGCGGACGGTGACGACCCGGTCGCCGGCCGGGCTCAGCGCCAGCGATAGGCTGCCGAACTCGCCCTCGTGCCGCCACGACTCCAGCCGCTTGCCCGTCGCGCCGTCATAGACGCGGGCCTTGAGCCGGGTGCCGCCGTGGGCGAGGACGACCTTGCCGTCCGCGGTGAAGACGCCGCTGCCGGCGAGCAGCGGCTCGAGCATCTCGCCGAGCAGGGCCGACGTCTCGTGGCCGAGGTGGCAGACCTCCTCGCCGGTGCGGGCGTCCCAGACGCGGGCCGACCCCTCGCCGCGCGCCTGCTGGCCGCCCCAGCCCCCCTGGCGGATCGGGTTGTTGACCTGCCCTTCCGGCATGCGCCGCCAGGCGGGCACCTCGCCGGGCTTCTCGACCGGGTCGACCGTCGGCCCCTCCGGGTAGGCCGTCCGGGTCTGCCAGCCGGTCGCGAGCGTCAGGACGCGCGAGCCGTCCGGGCTGAACCGGGCCGCGCGGATCTCGGAGACGTGGCCTGTGAGCGTCCGGAGCGGCGTCCCGGTCGCCACGGCCCACAGGCGGGCCGACCGGTCGTGGCTGCCGGTGAGCAGCGTCTTGCCGTCCGCGCTGAACTCGACCGACGCGACGCTAGCGGCGTGGCCGAGCAATTGGGCGTGCAGCTTGCCGGTCGCCAGGTCGAACAGCCGGACGACGCGATCGGTCACGGCCAGGCCGACCCGGTTCGCGTCCTGGGGGACGAGGGTCACGAAGCCGCTGTGCAGCCAGTGGGCGACGTACATGCCGTCCGGCGACAGGGCGAGCCGGCCTTCGAGCTGGTTGTCCGGCCCGGGCAGGGCGAAGACCTCCTTGCCAGTGGCCGCCTCGACGACGCGGCAGGTCGTCCCGCCGAGGGCGACGAGCCGGCCGTCTCGGCTGAACGTCACCTGGGGGTGGTGACCGTAGCCCAGGACGCGCTCGACGCGGCAGGCGTCGAGCGCGGCCCGGAGGGTGTTGTTCGCCAGCAGGCCCGGGGCCCGCTCGGCCGCCTCGCGGGCCAGGAGCAGGCCGAGGACCGGGTCGGTGCCGACGACCTGGCTCGCCTGGGCGGTCAGGTACAGTCCCTCGGCGCGGCGCAGGGCGGCCGCCGTCCGTTCCTGTTCGAGCTTGATCGCGTCGCGCGCCTGGCGGGCGGCGTCGGCCTCCTCGACGGCGACGCCGCGGGCGTGTTCGGCTTCCCGCATCTGTACCGCCATGCCGACGACGCCGGTCAGCACCGACAGGACGAGCAGCAGCGCCAGCAGGGCGACGACCGGCCGGCGGCGCGCCCAGCGTAGGCCGCGCCCGAACGCGCCGCTCGGCCGGGCCTGGATCGGCTCCCCTTGTACGAACCGATCCAGGTCCTCGGCCAGAGCGGCCGCGTCCGGGTAGCGGCGGGCCGGGTCCTTCTCCAGGCACTTGTGGCAGATCGTCGCCAGGTCGCGCGGCACCGCCCGGTTGAGCGACCGCACCGCCGCCGGCTCGTCGCCGCGCACCGCCTGGAGCGTGGATAGGACGTTGCCGCCGGCGAACGGCGGCCGGCGCGTCAGGCACTCGTACAGGATCGCCCCGAGGCCGTACACATCGACGGCGACGGTCAGGTCGCGCGACCCGGCCGCCTGCTCGGGGGCCATGTAGCTCGCCGTGCCGACGACGGCGTGCGACGCGGTCAGGTCGGACCGGCCGTCGAGCGGTCGGGCCAGGCCGAAGTCGCCGACGTGCGGCCGGCCGGCCGCGTCGAGGAGGATGTTGCCCGGCTTGAGGTCGCGGTGCAGCAGGCCGCGCTGGTGGGCGTAGTGGACCGCCCGGGCGACCGTCGCCACCAGGCCGGCGGCGTCGCGCGGCCCGAGCGGGGCCCGCCCGTCGCCCAGCCGGCCGGCCAGGCTGTCGTCGTAGAGGCGCATCGCGAAGTACGGCACCGCCGGGGCCGCGGCGTCGGGCCGCCAGGCGTCGACGGCGTAGATCGGGACGATGTGCGGGTGGTCGAGGGCGGCGGCCTGCTCTGCCTCGCGGCGGAAGCGGTGCAGTTCCTCGTCGCCGGCGAGCGGCCCGGAGCGGATCATCTTCAGCGCGACGAGCCGGCGCAGGCTCTGCTGGTACGCCCGGTAGACGACGCCCATCCCGCCGCGGGCGATCTCCTCGAGCAGGACGAAGTCGCCGACCCGGCGCGGTGCCTCGCCCGTCGGCAGCAGCGGGGCGGCCTGCTGCTCGAACTCGGCCCGGGCGGCGAAGAACGACGCCAGCTCGTCGCGCAGGTCGGGGTAGCGTTCCAGGTAGGCGGCCGGGTCGGGCGACCGGCCGGCCTCGGCCTCCTCCAAAAAGGCGGCGATCGCCTCATCGACGCGGTCCTCGACGTCCATGTCCGGCCTCCTCCTCGGCGGTCACCCCTCCGGCTGGGAGCGGGCCCGCAGGTGTCTCAGCCCGCGCTTGAGCAGCCCGGCGACGGCGGCGGTCGTCCGGCCGAGCCGCCGGGCGATCTCCTGCAGGGGCAGCCCCTCGAAGTAGTGCAGCACGAGCGCCTCGGCCTGGGCGGGTGGCAGATCGGCGAGGGCGGCGACGAGATCGGCCGCCCGCTCGGCGTCCTGGGCGGCCTGGCTCGGCGACGGCTCCCGGCCGGGGCCGGCGGCGCTGCCCGGCTCGACGGCCTGCTCGCGGCCGACGTCGCGGCACGCCTGGCGGTAGGCGCGCCGGGCGTCGGCCAGATTGTGCAGCAGGATGCGGCGCAGCCAGGCGAGCTGCTCGGCCGGCGTCCGGGCGCGGCACTGGCCGCGCTGCTGATGCGCCTCCAGCAGGGTCTGCTGGACGACGTCGGACGGGTCGAGCTTGCCGCGCAGCTGCCGCGCGAACCGGGCCTGGGCCAGGGCACGCAGCGCCGGCCGGTGCTCTTCCAGGGCGGGGATCGACGGTTCGACGGCGTCCATGCCAGTCCTCCGAAGAGATAGGCGCGGCCGGACCGCTCCGGAGGGCGCGCCGGCGGAAGAAATCTCGGCCGGGGTATTGTGCCGCCCGGGGAAGCGCCGAGCAAGAGGCGGCCTTCCCCTCGCCGGGCCGGCGCGGTAGGCTGGGCGAAATGTCCCGGAGGTCTCTCCCATGAGCGAAGCCGGCTTCCTGTCCGCGCTGCGCGACGACCCGGACGACGAGCCTAGCCGCCTCATCGCCGCCGACTGGCTCGAGGACCACGCCGACCCGGCCCGGGCCGAGCTGCTCCGCGTCCAGGTCGAGCTGGACCGCTGGGTCCCCGAACTGGAGCCGCGCGAGGCGCTGCAGAAGCGCCGCCGCGAGCTGCTCACCGCCCACGCGCCGCGCTGGCTCGGCCCGCTCCATTCCGCCGCCCGCCGCTGGGACTACGCCGCCGGCCTGTTCCGCGTCTCGCTCCGGTCGTCCGTCCTGCTCGGCCGGCGGCTCAAGGCCGCCCCGGACCTTTTCGAGCAGGCCTGGGTCGGCAAGCTCCACCTGGCGATCGACGCCCCGCGCCAGGCCGTGCCACGCCTCGCCCGCACGCCGCGCCTGGAGGGCGTCGTCGACCTCGACCTGAGCGGCAACAACCTGACCGACGACGACCTCGCCGCCCTGCTCGAGTCGCCGCGCCTGGCCGCCGTCCGCCGGCTCGACCTGAGCAACAACGCCCTCGGCCTGGGGACGGTGCTGCGCCTGGAGCGGTCCGGGTTCTTGCGCCGGTTGATCGCCCTCGACCTGCGGAACAACCACCTGTCCGCCAGCGCCGTCGGCATCCTTTTGGAGGAGGCGGAGACGCCGGCCCTGCGCGACCTCGACGTCCAGGGCAACGGCCTCGACCCGAAGACGCTCCTCGCCGTGGCGGCGTGGTGCCAGGCACGCGGGTCGCGCCCCTGGCAGGGGCCGACGCCGCGACGGCTCGTCAACGCCCTCGGCATGGAGTTCGTCCGCGTCCCGGCCGGGACGTTCCGCATGGGCTCGCCGGACGCCGAGCCGGACCACCGCGACCACGAGGGGCCGCTCCACACCGTCCGGCTCACCCGGCCGTTCTACCTCGGCCGCTTCCCGACGACGCAGGCCCAGTACCGCGAGCTGACCGGCCGCGACCCGGCGTACTTCACCCAGCCGGCGGCGATCGCCGCCGACCTGCCGGTCGATTCGGTCACCTACGAGGCCGCGCTCGCCTTCTGCCAGCGGCTCGGCCAGCTGCCCGGCGAACGCGAGCAGGGCCGCGTCTATCGCCTGCCGACCGAGGCGGAGTGGGAGCACGCCTGCCGGGCCGGCACGACGACGGCGTACTGGTGGGGCGACGTCGGCACGGCCCTCGACGGCAACTTCGACGGCACCCGGCCGTACAACACCCGCCAGGTGACGGCGTACCTCCAGCGGACGACGCGCGTCGGGGCGTACGCGCCGAATCCGTTCGGCCTGTACGACACGCACGGCAACCTGTGGGAGTGGTGCCAGGACCACTACGATGGCAACTACTACCGCCAGGGCGTGACGACCGACCCGACCGGGCCGGCGGAGGGCACCCGCCGCGTCCTGCGCGGCGGCTCCTGGCACAGCGACGCGCCGTGGTGCCGGTCGGCGTACCGCTGCAGCGACGGCGAGACGTCGGTGCAGAACTGGTACGGCTTCCGGGCGCTGCTCGAAGCGCCGCGGTGAACGGCCCTACTCGATGACCGCCTTGCCCGGGATGGCCTTGTACGGGTCGGCCTTCTCGACCTTGACCTCCCGCGCCTGAGTGCCGGGCATGATCGAGAAGCGCGGGTCGAAGTCGACCATCAGCCCGGCGAGCTTTTTCAGGATACTCACGTCCCCCTCGGCCTTGGCGGTCCCGTCCGCGATCAGGGCCTCGAGCGTCTTCGCCCCGGTCATCGCCTGCTCCAAGTCCGTCCGCTTGATCGTCAGCGTCAGGTCCGGCTTGGCGGCCTGGAACCCCTTGATGTTGGTCAGCGTCGCGTTCTCCAGTTCGACGAGGAACTTCTCGCCGTTGTCGGGCGTGACGAGGTTGATCGTGAAGCGCATCCCCTCGGCCTTCCGGCTGTCCATGCGGATGGCGAGGAAGTTCAGGAACAGCTCGGTCGACATGGCCCGGATGACGTCCGGGCTGCTCGAGTCGGCCGTCTCGCCCTGGGGGATGCCGGAGCGCAGCTCGTACGCGGCGGCGAGGAAGCTGTTGCGCAGGCCGACGTTCTCCTGCTGGTAGCCGACCTGCTCGAAGTTGTCGGCGAGCAGGTCCTTCGCCGCCTGGTTGCCCGGCTCGGCCTGGACGAGCTTGTTGACGATCTCCTGGGCGAGGAGGTACTTGCCCTGGTCGTACAGCTCGCGCCCCCTGGCGAGGATCTTCTCCGCGCCGCCCATCATCTCGACGTAGAGCGGGGCGGACTCGCTCGCCGGGGCCGGCAGGAGGTTGACCGGGTTGCCGTCCCAGTAGCCGAGGAAGCGCTGGATCACGCCGCGGCTGTTGTTCTCGGGCGAGCCATGGTAGCCGCGGCAGTGCCACTGCTGCTGGAGGGTCTTCGGCATCCGGTAGACGTTGTGGATCTCGTTGATGGTCACGCCCTGGTTGGCGAAGTGGAGCACCTGGTTGTTCAGGTGGGCGTACAGGTCGCGCTGGGCGCGGAGCACCTCCTGGACCCGGCCGTTGCCCCAGCGCGGCCAGTGGTGCGATGCGAACATCACCTCCGCCTCGACGCCGAAGCGGTGGAGCGTCTCGGCGATGTGCTTCGACCAGTTGAGCGGGTCGCGGACCGGGGCCCCGCGGAGCGTGTAGACGTTGTGCTGCACCGCGGTGACGTTTTCCGCCATCCAGAGCGCCTTCAGGTCCGGGAGATAGGTGTTCATCTCCCGCGGGGCCTCGGTGTTCGGCGTGTTCTGGAACACCATACGGACGCCGTCGACCTCGAACTCCTCGATCGCCTTGGTGACGAGCCGGGTCGGGGCGATCAGGCCCGTCGCCCCGGCCGACACGCCCTTGCCGAGGGCCATGTCGACGAAGCCGTACGCGCTGGCGGGCAGGAGCAGGCCGTACTGGTAGAACAGCCGGCGGTTCATGGCGTTGCCGGCGTAGACGTTCTCGGAGATCGTGTGCTCGAGGAAGCCGTCCGGGGCGATGACGGCGACCTTGCCCGCCCGGACGTCCTCCTCCTTGACGAGGCCGCGGACGCCGCCCCAGTGGTCGCCGTGCGTGTGCGAGTAGACCACGGCCGTGACGGGCAGGCCCTTGCCGACGTGCTCCTGGAGCAGCTTCCACGCCGCCCGGACCGTCTCGGCGGAGACCATGACGTCGAAGGCGATCCAGCCGGTCTTGCCGCGGACGAAGGTGATGTTCGCCAGGTCGAAGCCGCGCACCTGGTAGATGCCGGGGACGACCTCGTACAGGCCGTAGTTGTTGTTCAGGACCGCCTGGCGGAGCAGGGACGGGTGGATGCTGTCGAAGTCGTCCTGCTTCTCCAGGAACTGGAAGCGCTCCATGTCCCAGGCGACGTGGCCGGCGTCGGCCTTGATCTGGAGGTCCTTCATCGGGGCGAGGAAGCCCTTCTTCTGCTCGTCGAAGTCGCGCTTGTCGGCGAACGGCAGCTGGGCCCGCGCCTGGCGGAGCACCTCGATGGTGAACTTCGACGGGGCCTTGCCCTTGGGGTGGAAGTGGCCCTTGAGCGGGGCGGGCTGCCGGGCCTCGGCGGTGCCCTCGCCGGTGAGGAAGTGGGCGGGCACGGCCAGGGCCGGGAGAGATTGGATGAACTGACGACGGGTTGTCATCGATCGCCTCGGAGCCGGAGGAACGCGACGGGATAGTCGCATTTCATTCCGGCCCGGAGGCAGCGTCAAGCGCGAACCGCCGTTTTACTCCGGCCCGCCGTCGCAGCCGACGCAGAAGGTGAACCGGCAGCGCGAGCACCGGTCCTGGCCGCGCAGGTGGATCAGCGGGGCGGCGCAGATTGGGCAGGGCCGCGCCGCCGGCGGCGGGCTCGGCACGGGGGCCTCCTTCGAGAGGGGCGGTCGGCCGTCGGTCGGACTGTGCATGGGTCACCCCCGCCAGCGAAGTGTTCAAAAAACCACTACAATAGTATCCGAGCGGGGAGCGTTTCGCAATCTCGGTTGTCCTCTCAAAACCGGCCCCGCCGACGTTCCTTCGCCGGCAGGATCTCCAGGCATGTCGTCCACCAGCCGGTGCGAACCGTCTCGATGAACTCGTCCGGCAACCCCTCGGCGACCATGTCCCGGGCGAGGCGTTCGTAGTCGTATTCGACCGGCACGAACTCGACGGACACGTCAGGGCCCGCCTCGACGATCGCGTACCAGACGCACGTTCGGCCGTCGTTCTCCGGCCGGCCGAGGACGCCGACGTTGACGAAGTGGCCGTCGCCCGGCAGCCGGCGGTGCCACTTGATGCCGGTGTGCGTCGCCAGGGTCACGTCCGTGTCGTGCGCCCGGCGCAGGTGGTCGAGAAACGCCGTCGAGGTGGTGCTCTCCCAGAGGAACTCGTTCACCTTGCGCGGGCTGCCGTGGCAGAGCAGGAGGCGGTGACGGCCCAGCATCAGGCGGCGCTGGTCGGGCAGCGTGCCGAGCCAGGCCCGGTTCGCCGGGCTGGTGTGCTCGAACGTGTAAGCATAGCTGATCCGGGCGAAGTGGTTGTCGCGCGGGTCGGTGTAGCCGCACTGGCAGTCGGCCAGGCCGCGCGCCAGGCTGTCGTCGTAGTTGCCGCGGAGGCACGCGACGCCGGCGTCGGCCAGGAGTGGGAAGACGCGGTCGGGATGCGGCCCGAACGCGCCGAGGTCGCCGAGACAGTAGATGCCATCGGCACCGCGTCGCCGGATGTCGGCGAGGGCGGCCTCCAGGGCGAGGTAGTTGCTGTAGAGGCCGCCGAGGACGGCGATTCGCTCACGCATCGCGGCCGGCTCCGCTCGGGTTGGCGCACAGGCTGCCGTGCTGATAGCAGGTGAAGCACGCCCGGTACCGCAGCTCGAACGGCCGGGCCGCGTCCGCGAGCGTGTCGCCGAGCCGGCCGTCCGGCGCGTCGAGCAGGATCGGGCAGACCCAGACGCCGCGCTCCGTCACGACGCGCGCCGACGCGCAGAGCAGTTGGCCGAGGTCGAAGCCGGCGAGCATCGCCCGATCGACGTACTCGCCGGCGTCGTAGCCGCGCCAGCGCTCCGCCTCGGCCCCGAGGCGGAGCGTCGGCAGGATCTTGACTCGCGGTCGGTCGATGCCCTGGTCGCGCAACAGCGCGACGAAGCCGGCGAACAGGGCGGCGTCGTCCTGGTCGTCGGCCGTGCGAGCGACCGTCACCAGCGGCAGGAACCCCGCCGCGTGCAGCTTGCGGACGCCGGCCAGCGTCCGGGCGAAGGTGCCCTCGCCGCGGATCGGGTCGTTCGCCTCCGCCGTGAAGCCGTCGAGCGAGACGCGGAACTCCAGGCTGTACGGCGACGCCCGCTCCGCCACAGCGAGGCGCTCCAGCCAGGCCGGCTTGAGGACGGAGGCGTTCGTCAGCACCGTCGCCGGGCCGATCTGGAGCGTCCGTTCGAGCAGCTCGACCGCGTCGGGGTGGAGGAACGGCTCGCCGCCGGTGAAGTAGTACTCCTTGACGCCGAGGCGGACCGACTCGTCGAGGACGGCGAGGACGGCGTCACGCGGCAGGAAGTCGAACGTGTGGTTGTGCGGGCTGCACGAGATGAAGCAGTGGCGGCAGGTGTAGTTGCAGCGCGTGCCGGCGAGTTGGAACCACAGGGCGTCGAGGTGGGCCAGGGGCACCTCGGCGGCGTCGAGGCCGACCAGCGGCAGCGGGGTTACAGCCAACGCAGATGCCTCCGGACAACTCCACGGCGGCGGACGGAGAAGACCGAAGAAGGTGGACCACGAAATACACGAAATACACGAAAGGAAACCAAGACCGTTCTTTGCTTTGTCTTCTTTCGTGTGTTTCGTGTATTTCGTGGTTGATCCTCTTCTTGTCTTTCTCGTCCGCACCGCTCATCGCTTCTTGTACAGATCCAGGTCCGCCTTGCCGGTGATCAGCGTGAACACGTCGCGCACCTGCTCGAAGCCGGCCCGCAGAAGGAAGTGCGACGACCGGCCGAAGCTCTTCGCCCCGAGGACGTAGTAGCCCGGCTCCGTCGTCTTGAGCAGGGCCGGCCCGCCGCCGGCGACCTGGAGGCAGTCCTGCGCCCCCTGCTTCAACAGCGACGCCGCCAGGGCCATCGGCCCGTCGGAGGCGTAGCACTGGTGGACCTGCAACTCGCGACACAGGCGCACGTCCGGCGTGTAGCCGATGTTGGCGATGACGCGATCGACCTCCCAGACGACGGCCTTCGTGCCGACCTTCGCCTCGACGCGGAAGCCGGCGTCCGGGCCGTCGGTGTGGACGCGCTCGACGCTGACCGAGTGGTGGAACTCGACGTTCGCGTCGCGCCGGGTGGCGAGGCTGTTCGCCTGGCCGGCGAGCAGGTCGCGCTCGCGGAGCGGGTCGTTCATCAGCCGGCGGATCGGCTGGGTGCGCGACGTCTTCGCGGCCCAGATGACCCACATGCCCGGCTGACGTTCGGCGAGTTTCGCCAGCGCGACGACCGTCGTCGCGGCCGAGAAGCCGCCGCCGACGACGAGGACGTTCTTCTCGGCGAAGAGCTTGGCGTGGTCGCCGAGGACGTCGTCGAGGCCGTAGCGGACGTGGGCCTCGGCCTGGCGTTCGCCGAGGGCGGGCAGGCCGCCGGGGCCGAGCCAGCGGTGGTGGCCGTAGGTGCCGGTGCAGTCGAGGACGACGTCGGCCTCGTCGTAGCGCTCGCCCTTCTCGCCCTTGAGCAGGAGGACGAACGGGGCGGCGGCGCGCTTCGGGTCGCCGACGCCCTCGTCCTTGCGGAAGCCGCGGCGGGCGACGCCGACGACGGCGGTCTTGGTGGCGACCTTGCCCTTGAGCGGCCCGGCGGCGAGGGGTTCGAGGTAGGCGGCGCGGTGCTCGCGGCCGGTGAGGTAGGCGTTCTCGTCGGGCAGGTCGCCGCCGACGGCGTCGCGGCCGAGCGGGGTCGAGTTCATGCCGAACGGGCTGAACAGGCGGACGTGGCCCCAGAGGGCGACGTTGTCGGCGACGCCGCCGCGGTCGTAGACGGCGAACGGCAGGTCGAGCCGGGCGGCGTAGAGGGCGGCCTCCAGGCCGACCGGCCCGGCCCCGAGGATGGCGAGGCGTGGCTTGGTCATGGTTCCCTCCGCCGGGGCGTCCGGGTTCGGTCATGATGGCGGGGAGGGGCGACGGCGGCAAGGCCGAGCCGGCCGTCCTTGACAACGGCGCGGGGCCGGGGTGTAATCGGGCGGCGTCGTAATCCCCTGCCAGTGCGGGCAATCCACACGTTCGGCCACCGGAGGACACGTGGACGGGAGGGTGCGACGTGCGTTTCAGCGGATGTGCGGCATCTCGCCGGATCGCGTCCGACGCTGGCCGAGTGGTGAGTTGACAGAGTCCGAGTGGCTGACCTGCTCCGACCCGACTCGGATGCTGGACTTCCTCGTGCCCGGTACAACTAGCGACCGCAAGCTCCGACTGTTTGCCTGCGCTTGCTGCCGCCGGATCTGGCACCTCCTGCCCGAGGCCGCATGCCGGGACGCGGTCGAACTGGCTGAGCGATACGCGGACGGGGTGGTAGCCGCGGAGGAGTTAGTCGCGGCAGGAGAGGCATTCGACGGGCTGTGGGACCGCTACTACACCGAGGAGCCAGGCGGGACACCGGGGGCCACCGCATTCCGCGCCTGCATCGCGTCGAGTTCGACCACAGCCGGTGACGAGCCCCGCCGGGTCCCAGGCCAGCTCGACCGCTACATTCCAGTGCGGACATGGGCACCGGCCAGTGGAGCGGCGGCGAGTCATGGGGGGGCCACCGGGGCGGCAGAGGAGGTGGCCCAGTGCGAATTGCTCCGTGACATCTTCGGCAACCCGTTCCACCCGGTCGCGTTCGATCCGGCGTGGCTGACCGACACCGCGGTGTCACTCGCCTGCGGGATGTACGAGGGCCGCGACTTCTCGGCGATGCCAATCCTCGCCGACGCCCTACAAGACGCCGGGTGCGAGGACGGGCACCTCCTCGAGCACTGCCGCGGCCCTGGCGCGCACGTCCGCGGCTGCTGGGTGGTGGATCTGGTGCTGGGCAAGGAGTAGCATCAGAGGTCGAACGCGTCGTCAGGCGGTCGGAAGCAGCGGCACCGGGTACGCGGCGACATCGGGATCGACGGTGGCGATGGTCAGCCCGTGCTGCAGTGCCTGCGCGACGAGGATCCGGTCGAACGGGTCACGGTGGAGCAACGGCAGCCCGGCCAGGGGCGGCATCGTCCCCTCGTCGACCGCGAGGGACGCGATGCCGTGGGCCTGGCGCTCGGCCGGGAGGAACACGGCCGGCGGGCCGGGGAGCGGCAGTTTGCCGATGTGGTACTTGACGACCGCTTCCCAAACCGAGGCGACGCTCAGGTACACCTCGTTGGCCGGGTCGAGGATGGCCGCCAGGAACGGGGCCGGGAGCCGGGCGTCGTCGGTCAAATGCCACAGGAACACGTGGGTGTCGAGGAGAAGCCTCATCGCCCCTCAAACCCCCGCAACACCTCTTCCGGGAGCGGGGCGTCGAAGTCGTCGGGGACGCGGAACATCCCCGCGCACCGGCCGCGTGGGCGGGGCGGGAGGGCGGTCGGGGGGACGGGCCGGAGTTCGGCCACGGCCTGGCCGTCACGGACGATCAGCACCCGCTCGCCGGCCTCGACCCGGCTGAGGACGGCGGCGGGGTGCTGCAGGAGTTCGAGAAGCGTGACGGTGCTCATATGGGGAGTATAGTCGCACGCCGCCACGATTGACAGCGTCCGGAAGTCGGGGTGTAATCATCGAGGCGGTATACCCTGCCGGCGACGGGGTCGGCCATGAAGGGGCACGCATGTTCTTCGACTTCCGGCTCTTCAACCGCACGAAACCGGAGGTGTACACGGCCCTCCCCTGTGACCCCGAGGACACGGCGTACGGCCATACCTCCGGCGGCGAATCGGGCCGGGACGGCGAGAATCCACCCCGTCATGGCACCGGGCCGGTCCACCTGTTTTACGAGTTCGACCTGGCCGACCCCCTCGTCGATCTCCCCTCGCCTCGCCCCGATATCACCCGGCTGCCGCTCTACTACGCCCTCGGCAATACCGGCGGTATGTTCGAGTACCGCCTCGTGTCGGACGCGGCGATCGAGGTGTTGAGCGACCCTTACCCGAAGGCCGAGTACGTCCCGAAACCGTACCCCAAGCCGTTCCCACGCGAGCCGGTCTACCTCCAGCCGATGGGATTCGACGCCAAAGACCCGGAGTGGCTGTGGGATTACGGCGCGGTGTTCGGCGTCGGCTCGCTCACCGAGAAACAACGGAAGACGGCCCGCAAGAAGCTCGAGAAGTGGCACCTGGAACGGTTCGACTGCCCCATCCTGGAACGGTACGCCGACTGGTATCACGACGACGAATGGTGCGGCGATCAGGAAGACCCGGACCTCGCCGAGTTGGTGCGGATGTTCAACCCGTTCACGCAGGGCATGCCGGGCGCGAGGTGCCCGTGGCCGGGGTGCCCAGGGCACACGAGCGGCCCGCGCCTCGCCCCGGTCGCGTACCTGCAAACGATGGAAGACGGCTACGAAAACAAGGCGGAGAAGCAGGTCGAGAAGCTGCTCGCCGGCAGGGACTCTGGGCAGTTGATCTGGATGGCCTGTCCGCTGTGCCTGAGCGTCGTGGTGGACAACCCCTGCACGTAGGCCGTCCGGGGGCGCGGCACCGACCGGCCAGGCGAAGGAGACGAACGGATGGCGAAGGACCCGCCCAAGACGGTCGCGATCAATCACGACGACTACCACGCCGAGCACGTCGGCCGGCTGGCCGACGGCCGGCAGTTCTTCCTGACGACGCCGTTCGTCCCGGCCGACGCCGTCGGCACCGCGACAGGCCGGGAGTTTATCGCCCTCTACCTCTTCGACAAGGCCGGCCAGCTCGTGTCGGCGACCATCGACGACCTCGGGCCGCGGGCCACGCTGGACCACGCCGCCCGCATCGCCCGCCGCGACGCCCTGCTGGCGTCGCTCGGGCCGTTCGAGTACCGGCGGATCAAGGTCGCCCCGTTCCGGCTGGAGATGTTCGGGGTAGAGTTCGGCTTCATCCCGCGGCCGCCGGAGGAGCCGGGCGAGGACTGGGCGGTGATCGTCGAGCCGGGCGACGTCATGTGCTTCTGGCCGCCGTGGACCAGCGGCGATTACGATACGTGACGAGTCGCACCGCCCCACCGACAAGGGGACGCGGACCTTATCCCGACAACCGTCACGGGGGGCGGTGATGTCCCTTGATCCGAACGCGGTCAAAGCGGTCTTCCTGGCCGCGCTCGACAGGACCGACCCAGCGGCGCGCGCGGCCTACGTGGCGGAGGCGTGTGCCGGCGACGAGTCGCTGAGGCGTCGGGTCGAGGAGCTGCTGCGGTGGCACGACGCTCCCGGGCGGCTCCTCGACCCGCCGGTCGAACCCCGGGGCGACGAGACCGGGCCGGACGTCCGCGGCCCGACCGTTTCGGCCGGGCCGACGGAAGGTGCCGGCGAGGCCCCGGAAACCTTGTGGCTCGGGGCCGGCAAGCCGGTCGCACGCCTCCCGACCTTGGAACTCCAAGCCCTGCTTCAGTCTCGGCTGCGCTTCGTCGTGCTGGTCGCGTTCGGAACCTCGCTCCTGTTCTTCGCCCTCCACTCGTCTCGGACGACCTTCGATGCCCAGTCCGTTGGGCTCGTCGCGGTCCCGAGGACGGTGAACGTCGCGGTCCTGGCCGCCCTGTTGGTGGTCATCTGGCGGCCGAGGCCGCACACCCTGGCACGACTCCGGCTCTTCGAGGTGGTGTTGCTCGGTGTCCTGGTGGTCCACTACCTCTGGGAGACGTACCCCCTCATGTTCGTGACCCCGGGGTGGTTCCCCCTGTACGCCCAACGGCACGTCTCGGAGGCGACCATCCTGGCCCGGCAACCCAGCATCATGTGGCTGGGGCTGATCATCAGCTACGGCATTATGATCCCCAACACGGGCCGCCGCTGCGCGACCGTGACGACGCTGATGGCGCTCGCGCCCCTGACGGTGATGGCGGTCGGAGGGTTCCTCCACCCGGACATCCCGCCGGGGTTCGTGGTGCAATTCCTCGTCGAGATGGGCATGTGGATGGCCCTGGCGGTCATCGGGGCGATCTACGGCTCGCACAAGATCGAAACCCTGCGCGAGGAAGCCCTGGAGGCCCGCAAGCTCGGCCAGTACCAGCTCACGCGCCGGCTCGGGGCCGGCGGCATGGGGGAGGTCTACCTGGCCGAGCACGTCCTGCTCCGCCGGCCGTGCGCCGTCAAGGTCATCCGCCCGGAGCGGACCGGCGACCCGAGGCACCTCGCCCGGTTCGAGCGCGAGGCCCAGGCGACCGCGGCGCTGAAGCACCCGAACACGGTCCAGGTCTCCGACTACGGCTACGCCGACGACGGGACGTTCTACTACGTCATGGAGTACCTGCCCGGGCCGACCCTCGACGAGCTGGTCCGCGAGGGCGGCCCGCTCCCGCCGGCCCGGGCGATCCGCTTCCTCCGGCAGTTGTGCGGGGCCCTGGCCGAGGCCCATGCGCGCGGCCTGGTCCACCGCGACGTCAAGCCGTCGAACGTCCTCGTCTGCGAGGTCGGCGGGGCCGGCGACGTGGCGAAGCTGCTCGACTTCGGCCTCGTCGTCCCGGCGGCCGACGGGCCGGACGACAAGTTGACCCAGGAAGGGGCCGTCCTCGGCACGCCGAGCTACATGAGCCCGGAGCAGGCCGCCGGGTCGGACGACGTCGACGGCCGGAGCGACCTGTACAGCCTCGGCTGCCTGGCGTACTTCCTCCTGACCGGCCGGCCGCCGTTCGCCGGCCGGTCGGCGGTCAAGCTCCTGGCGGCCCACCTCTACGAGCCGCCGTGGCCGTTGACCGACCTCCGGCCGGACGTGCCAGCGGACCTGGCAGCGGTCGTCCTGCGCTGCCTGGCGAAGAAGCCGGAAGACCGCTTCCCCGACGCGGCGAGCCTCGACGCCGCCCTCGCGGCGTGCGCGGCGGGCCGGCCCGCCCTCTAGGCGTGCCGGGTCGTGCGGAACTCGCCGAGCGGGGCGCGGCGTCCTATACTAACCCCGTCCTCCGCCACGACCTTCCCGCTGGATGGCCGCGCGGCCAACGGTTTTCTGGAACACCCTTTGCATCGGTGCCCGGAGCGTCCCTCTCTCCGCCGGCCCAGGTGAAACGACCATGAGCAAGCGACGTGTCGGGATCTGGCTGGTCGGGGCCCACGGCGGCGTCGCCGCGACGGCCGCCCTCGGCCTGGCCGCCATCGCCCGCGGCCTGAGCGATTCCACGTCGCTGACGACCGCCCTGCCGCTCTTCGCCGGCCTCGACCTCGACCCGGTCGATTCCTTCGTCGTCGGTGGTCACGAAATACGCACGGCCACCTTCAACGACGCCGTCCGCGAGTTGCACGAGCGCGCCGACGTCTTCGACCCGCGCACCGTCGCCGGCTGCGCCGACCAGCTCGACGCCTGGCAGGCGAACGTGCGGCCCGGCACCGTCCTCGGGGCCGGCCCGACCATCACCCGGCTGGCCGACCTGCCCAGCGTGGACCAGGACAAAACCGCCGCCGGGGCGATCGAACGCCTCAAGGGCGACCTGCGCCGCTTCAAGGAGGCGAACCAGCTCGACCAGGTCGTCGTCGTCTGCGTCGCCTCGACCGAGCCGCCGTTCGAGTTGACGGCGGCGCATCAATCCCTGGCGAAGCTCAAGCCGACGCTCGACCGGCCGGACTGCCCGCTGCCGGCCAGCTCGCTGTACGCCTACGCCGCGGTCGATCTCGGCCTGCCGTTCGTCAACTTCACGCCGTCGCTCGGGGCGAGCTTCCCGGCGATGAACGAGCTGGCCCTGGAGAGGAAGGCCCCGATCGCCGGCCAGGACGGCAAGACCGGCGAGACGCTCATGAAGAGCGTCCTCGCGCCGATGTTCGCCCATCGGAACTGGCAGATCCTGTCCTGGGTCGGCCACAACATCTTCGGCAACCGCGACGGCCAGGTCCTCGACGACCCGGCGAACAAGTCGAGCAAGATCAAGACGAAGGACGCGCTCATCACCCAGATCGTCGGCTACAAGCCGCAGACGCACGTCTCGATCGAGTACATCCCGTCGATGGACGACTGGAAGACGGCCTGGGACCACATCCACTTCAAGGGCTTCCTCGGCACGAAGATGGTGCTCCAGTTCATCTGGCAGGGGTGCGACTCGCTCCTGGCCGCCCCGCTCGTGCTCGACCTGGCCCGGCTCGCGCTGTTCGCCCAGCGCTGCGGCGAGGCCGGCACCCAGGCCCACCTGGCGTGCTACTTCAAGAACCCCAACGGCGTCGTCGCCCACGACTTCTTCGTCCAGTGGGAGATGCTCCGCGACTACGTCGCCGCCCACACCGCGGGGGCCGCCCGATGAAGCTCGCCTTCTCGACGAACGCCTACCTGCGCTTCCCGTTCGCCGACGCGGTGCGGCGCATCGCCGCGCTGGGCTACGCCGGCGTCGAGATCATGGCCGACGTGCCGCACGCCTGGCCGGCGTACCTGCTCGACGAGCAGAAGGCCGCCCTGCGCGACGCCCTGGCGCGGAACCACCTCGCGATCAGCAACATCAACAGCTTCATGATGCACGCGGTCGACGACCGCCGCCAGAAGTACTGGCACCCGTCCTGGATCGAGCCGGACCCGAACTACCGGGCGATCCGCATCGACCATACCATGCGCTCGCTGACCCTGGCGAAGGAGCTGGGGGCGCGGTGCATCACGACCGAACCGGGCGGCCCCGTCGCGCCGGGCGAGTCGTGGACGGCGGCGCTGAAGCTGTTCGTCGAGATGGTCAAGCCGGTCGCCGAGCACGCCGAGAAGGAGGGCGTCCTCCTGCTCATCGAGCCGGAGCCGGGCCTCCTGATCGAGACGTGCGACCAGTTCCTGGAGTTCATGCAGCACATCGACAGCCCGGCCGTCGGCATGAACTACGACGTCGGCCACGCCTTCTGCGTCAAGGACGACCCGGCGACGACGATCCCGCGCGTCGCGCCGTACATCCGCCACTTCCACCTGGAGGACATCGCCGCGACGCGGGTCCATCACCACCTCATCCCCGGCGAGGGGGCGATCGACTTCGCGGCGGTGATCGCGGCGATCAGGGCGATCCAGTACGACGGCTGGCTGACGGTCGAGCTGTACCCGTACATCGACGACCCGGACGTGGCCGCCCGGCGGGCGCGCGAGGTGTTGTTGCCGCTTCTGTAGGGAACGCCCTCCGCGGCGTTCCTCTTCCCGGGCCGCCGCGGAGGGCGGCCCCTACAGCGCAATGGCGACCGAGGGCGGTCGCCCCACGGGGGCCGCCATGAGCCGCCTGCTCGCGTATGCCCAGCTGGTCCGCCTGCCGAACGTGCCGAGCGCCGTCGCCGACATCGCGCTCGGCGCGGTCGCCGTCGGGGCCTTGCCGGAGCGCTGGCTGCCGGCCCTGGCCCTGTGCGCCGCGTCGGTCTGCCTCTACATGGCCGGCATGGCCCTGAACGACTTCTTCGACGTCGAGGAAGACCGGCGCGAGCGCCCGGAACGCCCGATCCCGTCCGGCCGCATCGCCCGTGCCGAAGCGGGCCTGCTCGGGGCGCTGCTGCTGCTGGCCGGCGTCGGCTTCGCGGCGGCGGCGAGCCTGACCGTCGGGCCGCGGCCGATCTGGACCGCGGTCGCCCTCGTCGCCGCGATCCTCGCCTACGACGGCGGTCTGAAGCGCACCGCGGCCGGTCCGGTCGCGATGGGGGCGTGTCGGTTCCTCAACGTCCTGCTCGGCGTGTCGGTCGCCGGCGGGGCGGTGACGTTCGGCCAGCTGCACCTGGCGGCCGTCGTCGGGCTGTACATCGTCGGGGTGACGTGGCTGGCGAAGACCGAGGCGCGGACGAGCAGCCGGGCGGCGCTCCAGGGGGCGGCGGCGGTCATCCTGGCGAGCCTCGGCCTGGGCCTGGCCCTGCCGGCCGCGCTGCCGGCCGGGACCGCGTCGCCGCTGTTCCCGTTCCTGCTCGTCGGGTTCGGCTTCTTCCTCGGCGCGGCCCTCGCCGACGCGATCCGCCACCCGGAGCCGCGGCCGGTGCAGGCGGCGGTGAAGCGCTGCCTGGTCGGGTTGATCGTCCTCGACGCGATCCTCGCCAGCGGCGTCGCCGGCACGGCCGGCCTGGCGGTCCTGGCCCTGTTCGTGCCGTCGCTCGTCCTCAACCGGCGGCGGGCTCTGTACGCCACGTGAGGGCCGTCCCGTCCGCGTCGAGGAACGTCGCCGCCACGTCGTAGAACCGGTCTGTGATCCGGGTGCAGCGGATGATGCGCGTCCGGATGCGCAGCGGCGGGTCGCCCGTCTCCGGGAAGACGAGCGTCCGTTCGCCGGGCGGCACCTCGCGCGACGTGACGAACTTCACCCCGCTCAGGGACAGGTCCTGCGAGAAGCCGGCCACCCGCTCCCGCTCCGCGTCGGCGAGCAGCTCGATCCGCTGGTGGAACGCGATCCGCTGGTGGCGGCGGCGCTCGTCGCCGGCCGGGTCGGCCAGGCCGGCCTGGGTGAGCAGGCCGTCGACCGCGTCGTGGACGCGCCGCTGGGCGTCGGCCGCGGCGGGCGGGGCCTCGACCTGGAAGGCGCAGCCGACCTCGACCTGGCCGCCGTCGAGCGGCGTGCAGCGGCGCACCTCGGCCGGCAGGTGGACCGATCGGCCATCGACGTCGACGGTGAGCATGACGCGCTGCCCGGCGGACCGGGACAGGACCTGCTGGACGAGGCGGGCCCCGCCGGCGGACAGGTCGCGCGTCACCGCCTCCTCGGCGGCGGCCCAGTCGACCGAGCCGTCGGCCCGGATCGGCGCGACGTGGACCTTGCGGCGGACCGGCCGCCGCGGCGCGCGGCGGCGCTCCGCCGCGGGGCACCAGGTGAGGACGAGCTGGCTGCCGCCCGCCTCCCAGCGCACCTCGTCGAAGAAGGCGCGCATCATGAGGATGCCCCGCCCGCTCGGCAGGAAGGCGTTCTCCGGGTCGGCCTCGACCCGGCCGAGGACGGCGGCGACGTCGAACCCGGGGCCCTCGTCCGTGACGACCCACTGCCAGCGGTCGCCGTCGAAGTCGGCCGTCACGTCGACGACGCGCCGGTTGTAGGCCGGGTCGGCCATGCGTTCCGCGAGCTGGCGGGCGAAGGCGTCGCCGTCTTCCTTCAGGGCGGACGACACCTCGAGGTTGCCGTGGACGACGGCGTTCGTCAGCCCTTCGTGCAGGCCCATGAGCAGGCGCTGCGACTGCGCGTCGTCGCACGACCCGACCAGGGCGAGGCGCTGGCGCAGGAACTCGAGCGTCGGGGCGATCCAGTCGATCTGGCTGGGGAGTTCCATCCGGGTCCGGTCGGCCAGGACGGCCGAGCCGAACCCGGCCGGGGCGGCCGGGTCGGTCATCGATTTCCCCCGTGGTGGCGTCGCCGACCGGGCCGTACAATCGCCCACGCCGGCGCGCCGCGGTGTGCTTGCCGAACTCTAGCTCACGGCCGCCCGGCCGGCCAACCGGACGTGCGCATCCTCTTACCGGAATCCCTCTCCATGACCGACCGACCGCGTGTCTTCGTCACCCGCCGCATCCCGGCGGCCGGCCTCGACCCGATCCTGGCCCACTGCCGGGCCGACGTCTGGCCGGAGCCGCTCCCGCCGTCTTACGACACCCTCCGCGAGCGCGTCGCCGACTGCGACGGCCTCGTCGCGCTGCTGACCGACCGGATCGACGCCGCCCTGCTCGACGCCGCCCCGCGGCTGAAGGTCGTCAGCAACTTCGCCGTCGGCTTCAACAACGTCGACGTCGCCGCCTGCACGGCGCGCGGCGTCGCCGTCGGCAACACGCCCGGCGTCCTGACTGAGGCGACCGCCGACCTGGCGTTCTGCCTGCTGATCGCCGCGGCCCGCCGGCTGGTCGATAGCTGGCGCTACGCCGCCGACAACCGCTGGAAGACGTGGGAGCCGCTCGGCCACATCGGCGTCGATATGGTAGGCAAGACGCTCGGTGTCGTCGGCCTGGGCCGGATCGGCACCGCCCTGGCCCGGCGGTGTCACTTCGGCTGGCGGATGCCGGTCCTGTACACCGACCGCAATGGCAACCCGCCGGCCGAGGCGGAGCTGGGGGCGCGCAAGGTCGAGCTGGACGAGCTGCTCGGCGAGGCGGACTTCGTCTCGGTCCACACCGACCTCAACCCCGAGACGCGCGGCCTGTTCAACGCGGCGCGCTTCCGGCAGATGAAGCCGACGGCGGTGTTTGTCAACACGGCGCGCGGCCCGGTCGTCGTCGAGAAGGATCTGGTCGAGGCGCTGAACGCCGGGACCATCTTTGCCGCCGGGCTGGACGTGACCGACCCGGAGCCGCCTGAGCCGGATAGCGTCCTGTACAAGACGCCGAACCTGATCGTCGCGCCGCACATCGCCAGCGCGACGAAGGGGACGCGCGACGCGATGGCGTCGATCTGCGCCCAGAACCTGCTCGCCGGCGTGACCGGCCGCCAGCTCGTCGCGTGCGTCAACCCAGAGGTGGAGCCGAACCGGCGTCGATGAGGACGAGTCGGGCCGGCTCGCCGCGTTCGCCGACGACGATGGCCGCCTGGCGGAAGGTGCGCGCCAACTCGACGGCCTCAGCCTCGGCGACGCCGAGCAGGAGCAGGCTCGCCTCGGCGGCCCAGCCGACGCCGTGGCCCCGGCCGTTGAACGCGACCCAGCCGCGGCGGGCGACCTCCGCTTCGAGGTCGGCCTGGCGGGCGCGGTTCTGCTCGGGCGGGACGATCGCCGACGCCGGGTTCCAGGCGGTGGTGAATGCCCAGGTGCGGTGGCCGTGGCGTGTCAGCAGGCAATCGAGGTGCCGGGAGCGCGCCCCGACGCGGAGGACGAACGCGCCGTCGGGGTGCTCGACGTGGTAGTCGGTGGCGAGGTAGGCGGCGGTGTGGCTCACGCCGCCGCCGCCCGGACCGCCGCCGGCCGCATCGCCGAGCGGACGAGCGTCCCCGCCCACGAGTAGCCGACGCCGAAGCCGACGAGCATGACCAGCTTCCCGGCCGGGATCTGGTGCCGCTCGACCGCCTCCTTCAGCGCGATCGGGATCGTCGACGACACGGTGTTGCCGACGTGGCTCATCGCGTAGACGAACTTCTCCGCCGGGATCTTGAGCTTCTCGCGCAGGTGCTCGAGCATGAACCGGTTCGCCTGGTGAAAGACGAACTGGTCCACCTCGTCCAGGCCGACGCCGGACCGCTCGACGAGCGCCGCGACGGCGTGCGGCACCGTCCGCAGCGTGAAGGCGAAGATCTCCGGGCCGTTCATGTACAGGTGGTCGGGGTTCGGCCGCGACCGGCCCGGGCCGCGCATGCCGCCGGCCGGGACGATGAGGTTGTCGCAGCCGCCGCCGTCGGTGCCGAAGACGAACGGCCCGATCGCCGGGCTCGCCTCCGGGCTCGCCCGCACCAGGGCCGCCGCCCCGGCGTCGCCGAAGATCGGCCGGACGGTCCGGTCGGTCGGGTGGAGGTACTTGCTGTACGTCTCGCCGGTCAGGAGCAAGACCGTCTGCGCCTGGCCGGTCTCGATCAGCCCCTTGGCCAGGCTCAGGCCGTAGACGAAGCCGGAGCAGCCGAGGTTGAAATCGAGCGCCCCGACGGTGGACGGCAGGCCGAGCCGGTCCTGGAGCAGGCAGGCCGTCGTCGGCAGGAGGTAGTCCGGCGACTGGGTGCAGAACAGGACGAAGTCGATCTCGTCCGGCGTGGCCGCCCCGCTGGCGAACAGCTTCCGGGCGGCCTGCTCCGCCAGGTCGGACGAGCATTCGCCCGGGCCGGCGATGCGGCGCTCGACGATGCCGGTCTTCGTGGCGATCTTGTTCCCGCTCCAGTCCGGGAACGCCGCCGACAACTCGTCGTTGGTCAGCGTCGCTGCCGGCAGGTGGTACTCGATGGCGGTCAGGGTCGCGAACATGGCGTCGCCTCCTCACGCCGCCCGGGCTTGCTCCGCGACGCCGAGCAGGCCGAGCAGGTCGGCCACCGTCCGGCACGTCGCCATCTTGCTGGCCGCCACCGGGACGCCGAACGCCTGATCGACCGCGGCCAGGAAGCCGAGCGACGAGAGGGAGTCCCACCCGTCCAGGTCGCGCAGCGCCTCGGCCCCGGTCAGCGAGTTCGCCGGCAGGTCGAGGGTGCGTTCGAGCAGCCGTAACACGTCGGGTCGGTTCATCGGCGATCTTCTCCCCTCCGCTCAGGCCGCCCGGGCCGGCCGCATCGCCCGCAGCTCGGCCACGACGGCGTGGTGCAGGGCCTGTTCCATCTCGACGAGGGCGTAGCCGACCGTCGTACCGCCGACGACGCGGTGGTCGAACGAGATGCCGACCGGCACGTCGCCGTCGGGGCCGACCGTCCCGTAGTGCAGCAGGGCGGTCCAGAGGCCGGGCACCTCGAGGCTCTTCGCCCCGTACGGGCTCATCGACGTGACGCCGAACGTGCCGAAGTGCTTCGCCCGGCGCGGCGGGACGACGTCGAGGGCGAGCCACCAGAGGAAGCGGCGCAGGAAGCCCGGCAGCCGGGCGACGCGCAGCCCGTCGCGGAACGGGCGGATCGTCTCGACCGGGTCGTGCTGGTAGGCGCGGAGGCGGGCGTCGAGTTCGGCGAGGGGCTGGTCCTCCGGCCGGACGAGCGGGGCGAGGAGGAGGACGTCGTCGTCGCCGACGCGTCGGTTGAGGACGACGCTGCCGATCTGGTAGTCGAACTCGCCGACGTGGCCCCACGGGAACGAGAAGAACGCGGACCGCAGGCGGGGGTGATTGCTGGCGGCGAGGGCGAACGCCTTCGTGAGGATGGCGGCCCACGACGGCCGGGGCGAGGCGAGGCGGCGGGCCTCGACGACGTCGGCGAGGCGCATGGTGCGTTCGGCGTTCGCGCGGCGGACGCGGTTGCTGAAATGGAGGTAGTCGCACAGGACGCGCTGTCCGAGGGACAGGGCCCGTCGCGTGCATCTCGGCTGGGGCATCCGGCTCTCCGCTGGCGAGGGTGGCGTCACGCCGTGCCGGACACGGTAGCCCGCGGGGCGAACGGGTGCAAGGCCAACCTCGGGTCCGACCCGGTCGGAGACCACCGCCTCCCCTCGGCGGTCATGCCGGCGTCACCTCGACCGCGACGGTGACCGCCCCGGCGTTGGCCCGTCCGCCGATTCGCCACGCGGGCGCTTGCCTTCCACGCTCGCGCGGGGTATTCTCCCCCTGCCCTGGCGACGGTCGCCACCGGTCGAGGCGTCTGTTCCGGCGGGGGCTCGTCGCTCCGGGGCGCATTCCTGCGCCCGCGCTCGCGGAAGGAAGCATGCCACCCCCCACGCCGCACCTGTCCGTCGTCCTGTTGATCGCCGGCGACGCCGCCCGGACCGCGGCGTTTTATCGCGACGTGGTCGGCCTGCCGCTGGTCGGCGAGGAGCACGACGGGCGGTCGCTGCATTTCGCCTGTCCCCTGGGCGGGGCCTACTTCACCATCCAGCCGTCGGCGGACCTGGCGGCACCGCCCGCCGGGGGTTACGATTTCCTCCAGCTCTGCTTCGCCGTCGACGACCTGGAGGGATTCATCGCCCGCGCCCGGGAACGCGGCGTCGAGCCGCTGCACCCGCCGCAAGCCTTCGAGCACACGACCTTCACCACCTATCGGGATCCCGACGGCCGCCACGTGCGCGTCATGACGCCGTGGGCCAAGGGGTGACTCACCATCCGGAGGGCCGATGCCGTTCTCGGGACCGCCGCTGGATAAACCGATCCACCTCCCGGCCCTGCTGCGTGCCGGCGTCGAGGCCACGCCGGACGCGCCGGCGCTGATCTCGGCCGAGGCCCGCTGGACCTGGCGCGAGGTCGACGAGGCGAGCAATCGCCTGGCCACCAACCTGCTGGGCCTGGGCCTGAAATTGGGGGACCGGGTCGCCTCGCTCATGCCCAACCGCACCGCCCTGCTCCTGCACTACCTCGCCTGCATCAAGGCCGGCCTGGTGGCGACGCCGCTCAATTACCGCTACATGCCGCCGGAGATCGACCACGCCCTGGAGGTGAGCGGGGCCCGGATCCTGCTCGCCCACGCGGAGCGCGACAAGGACCTGGCCGCCAGTCAACTGGCCGGCCGGCTGCCCCTGGGCCGTATCACCTACGGGGCGGCCGACGGCCGCCGGCCGAGCTTCGACGAGCTTCTCGAGCAAGGCCCGCCGACCTTGGCGGGGGAGGTGCCCGGCGGGAACGCGCCGGCGTTCGTCTATTTCACCTCGGGCAGCACCGGCAAACCCAAGGGGGTGACCCACACCGTCGAGACGTTCGGCTGGCTGCTGGCCAGCATGGTCGCGGGCCTGGAGTACACGGCCAAGGACGCGATCCTGCCGGCGTCGTCGCTCTCGCACATCGGCGGCTCGACCTTCGCGCTGGCCGGCATGGCGGCGGGGGCGGCCGTGGTCGTCCCGCGCACCTTCGACGGCGACGAGCTGCTGCCGCTCCTCCGCGCCCACCGGCCCACGGTGCTGTGGATGCTGCCGGCGGCCCTCATCGCCCTGGTGCGCGACCACCACGCCCGGCGGCCGGACTTCGCCTCGATCCGCCTGTGCATCTCGGGCGGCGACAAGGTGCCCGGCGAGTTGGAGCGCGAGTACGCCGAGCTGACCGGGCTCGTCATCGACGAAGGCTACGGCATGACCGAGATCGGCTGCTGCACGCTCAACCCGCCGTCGGGCGTCAACAAGCCCGGCTCGATCGGCCGCCTCAACGCCGGCTACCGGATGTCGCTGCGCGACGAGCGCGGCGCGGAGGTACCGGCCGGCGAGGACGGCCGCGCCTGGGTCCAGTCCCCCGGGAACATGGTCGGGTACTGGGACAATCCCCAGGCCACCGCGGAGACGATCGTGGGCGGCTGGCTCGACACCGGCGACGTCATGAAGGTCGACGGCGACGGCTATCTCTACTTCCACGGCCGCAAGAAGCAGATCATCGTCCACGACGGCTCGAACATCTGCCCGCAAGAGGTCGAGGAGGCGCTGCTGGAGCATCCGGCCGTGGAAAGCGCGGGCATCGTCGGCGTGCACGACCTGGTGCACGGCGAGAACGTGCGCGGCTACGTGACGCTCAAGGACGGGGCGACGCGACCGACGAGCCAGGAGCTGATCCGGTTCGCCCGCGGCCGGGTCGGCTACAAGGCCCCCGAGGAGATCGTCTTCCTGGACCGGATGCCCCTCAACGCGACCGGGAAGGTGGACCGCTCGGCCCTCAAGCAAATGGCCGCGGAAGGAACACGGGAGGTGCCGTAGGGACCGTGTCCGGTGCCGGCGGTTCTCCCAACCGCGTGAGAGGACCGCACCATGGCCGAGACCACGCCGAACCCGGGTCCGGACCGCCCGGCCACGGGGGAGCGGACGGCACCCTTTCGGTCCGGAGACGCCGCGTCGGACGAGCCGCCCCGGCCGATCCGGGTGGCCCTCGTCCCCGGGGCCGGGCCGCCGTCGGACGACGAGATTCGGCGCGTCTTACGCAACCGGCTGTGGGTCATCGCCCTGCTGCTCGCGGCCTTCTACGGGGCCCAGGTCGTCCGCGCCGTCGCCGTCCACTTCCACTGGCTCGCCGGCCCGGCGACGGAGGGGGCCGCCTTCGTCCTCTATGGCCTGGTCCTGGCGACCGCGATCGGCGTGGTCGTCGTCCTGTGGACGGGGCGGGACCTGTCGCTGGGGAGCCTGCGCACGATCGAGCTGGTCGTGTTCCTGCAACTGGCCGCTTCCGCCGCCTGGATCACGCAGGCCGAGCTGCGGAGCGAGTGGGCGCGCCGCTACGCCACCACGGCCGACCTCGGCGCGGCGCTCGTCACCCGGGCCCACGTCTTCAACTGGTTCGCGCTGATCGTCCTGTACGGGACGCTCATCCCGAACACCTGGCGGCGCTGCGCCGCCGTCGCCGGGGCCCTGGCCGTCACCCCGCTGGCCGTGGCGGTCGTCGTCGGCCTGGCGGGCGACCTGCCGCGGACGCACTTCCTGCCCGGCTACCTCGCCGACCACGCCGTCTGGGGGGCGGTCGCCGTCGCCGTCGCGGTCTACGGCTCGTACCGGATCGAGGTCCTTCGCCGCCAGGCCGAGCAGGCCCGCAAGCTGGGCCAGTACGTGCTGAAGCGCCGCCTCGGGGCCGGCGGCATGGGCGAGGTCTACCTGGCCGAGCACGCCCTGCTCCGCCGGCCGTGCGCCGTCAAGGTCATCCGCCCCGAGCGCGCCGGCGACCCGAAGCTCCTCGCCCGTTTCGAGCGCGAGGTCCGCGCGACGGCGACGCTGACGCATCCGAACACGGTCCAGGTCTACGACTACGGCCACGCCGACGACGGGACGTTCTACTACGTCATGGAGTACCTGCCCGGTCCGACGCTCGACGAGCTGGTCCGGGCGCACGGCCCGCTGCCACCGGCCCGGGCGATCCGCTTCCTCCGGCAGTTGTGCGGGGCCCTGGCCGAGGCGCACGCACGCGGTCTCGTCCACCGGGATGTCAAGCCGTCGAACGTCCTCGTCTGCGAGATCGGCGGGGCCCACGACGTGGCGAAGCTGCTCGACTTCGGCCTCGTCGCCCCGGCGGGGCACGGTGCGGACGAGAAGTTGACCCTGGAAGGGGCGATCCTCGGCACGCCGAGTTACATGAGCCCGGAGCAGGCCGGCGGCTCGGACGACGTGGACGGCCGGAGCGACCTCTACGGCCTGGGTGCCCTGGCATACTACCTGCTGACGGGCCGGCCGCCGTTCACCGGCCGGTCGGTGGTGAAGTTGCTCGCCGCCCACCTGTACGAGCCGCCGTGGCCGTTGACCGACCATCGGCCCGACGTGCCGGCCGACCTGGCGGCGGTCGTCTTGCGCTGCCTGGCGAAAGACCCGGCGGCGCGGTATCCCGACGCGCCGAGCCTGGACGCCGCCCTGGCGGCCTGCCAGGCAGCGAACGCCTGGACGGAACGAGACGCCGCCGCCTGGTGGCGCGGCTTGACAACCGGCCACTCGGCTGAGCTTGACAGGGCTTGAGAACGCGATTCAGATGAGCGCCGGCGGCGTCGCGCGAACCGGATCACGGAAACGCGGAGGAAGCGGATGCGTTACTTGTCGGCCCTTGTGACGATCGCTCTGGGACTCGCCGTCACGACGGCACGAGAGGAACCGGCCTGGAAGCCCGACGCGGCGGATCTGCTCTTCTCCTCGACCCGCGACGGCAACTCGGAGGTCTACCTCCTGCCCGCCGGACGGACGGAGTGGGTCAACCTGTCCAACCACAAGGCCGCCGACAACTGGCCGGTCTGGTCGCCGGACGGCAAGCGGATCGTCTTCCAGAGCAACCGCGCCGGCAACCTCGACCTCTGGGCGATGAACGCCGACGGGACCGAGCAGGTCCAACTCACGACGGACCCCGAGCCGGATTACATTCCCTCCTGGTCGCCCAATGGCGGCACGATCCTCTTCACCTCCTGGCGCAAGGAGAAGGGCGACGAGAAGCGCGCCCCGCACGTCTACGCGATGGACGCCGACGGCTCCAACCAGCGGCGGTTGGTGAAGGAGTCGCTCAACACGTCCGACGGCGCGACGTGGTCGGCGGACGGGAAGCGGATCGTCTATTCCCGCAAGGGCGAGAAAGGCGCGGACGTCTACATCGCCGACAGCGACGGGACGAACGAGCGCCGCGTCACGAACGACCAGGAAACGGGCATCTACAACGGCTCGGCGACCTTCTCGCCCGACGGCAAGTCCCTCGCGTTCTACTCCGACAACGAGAAGTCGGCGGCGTTGACCGTGATCGACACCGACGGCAAGAACCGGCGGACGATCGTCGGCGAGGGTTACAACTGGTATCCGCGCTGGTCCCCGGATGGCCGCTGGCTGATCTACACGGCGATCGCCCCGGGCGACGACAAGAAGAACATCGACGTCTTCGCGGTGTCCGTCGCGGGGGAGGGCAGGCCGACGCGCCTGGTCGGCGGCGAGAAACGAGAGGTCGAGGGGAGTTGGCGGCCGCGACGTTAACGTCACGCCGGCGTCACCTCGACCGCGACGGTGACCGCGTGCGCCCCGCCGCCGAGGATGACGCCCTTGACCGGGCTGACGTCGTCGTAGTCGCGGCCCCACGCCAGGGTGACGTGCTTGTCCGACGGCACGACGTCGTTCGTCGGGTCGAGGTCGATCCAGCCGTGGCCGGGGCACCACACCGCCAGCCAGGCGTGCGACGCGTCCGCCCCGACGAGCCGGGCCTGGCCCGGCGGCGGCGTCGTCCGCAGGTAGCCCGACACGTACCGCGCCGGCAGGCCCAGGCCGCGCAGGCAGCCGATCATCAGGTGGGCGAAGTCCTGGCAGACGCCGCGCCGGTCGAGCAGGACCGCGTCGACCGGCGTCGCCAGGTTCGTCGCCGTCGCGTCGTAGCGGAAGTCGGCGTGGATGCGGCCCATCAGCTCGACCAGGGCGGCGAGCAGCGGCCGGCCCGGCTCGAACGACGGCCGGGCGTACTCGACCAGCTCGGCCAGCGTCGGCACGTACGGCGACGGGAACGTGAACTGCAGCGCGTCGAGCGCCTCGGCCGACCGGTCGAGCGTCAGCCGGGCGACGACGTGATCCCAGGCCGGCGTGTCGGCGAACGCCGGCGCGGCGACCGGCCGGAGGCCGACCGAGTTGAACGCCGTCACCTTGAGCCGGTCGTGCGGCTCCTGGATCGCGAAGAACTGCATCGGGTTGCCGAAGGCGTCCGTCCGGGCGGTCGTCGCCTTCGGCTCCGGATCGACGCGCAGCGACGCGTGCCGGGCGGTCTGGGTCGGCGTCGGCCGGCAGGTCAGGTGGACGAGGTGGTGGCCGAGCGACACCGGGTCGGCGTACTCGTACGTCGTCGTGTGCGCAACGCGGTAGATCACGCCCGGCCTCCCAGAGGATTAACCACCGAGGCACAGAGGGCACAGAGAAGACCGAAGAGGATCAACCACGAAATACACGAAACACACGAAAGAAGACCAAGACTGTCTTTTGTCTTCTTTCGTGTGTTTCGTGTATTTCGTGGTTCCACTTCTTCTCGGGTCGTCATGCGTGCTCCCGGCCGAGCTGCCGCGACGGTTGCAAGTGGGTCAGGTACTGCCGGGCCAGGCTCTCCGACAGGCGCGGCAGGTCGGCCTCCAGGCCGGCGAGCAGTTCGTCCAGGCCCGGCCGGCGGCCCTCCGGCGTCGGCCGGGCCAGGGCGGTCACGTCGGCCAGGCGCAGCGTCGTCACCAGCGACAGGGCGAGGCGCTGCTCGGCCGACCGGCCCGGCAGCTCCGCCGGGCGCGGCAGGCCGGCGAGCTGCTCCTCCAGGACGGCGAGCTGGAACGCGACGGCGCGCGGGTTCGTCTCGTCGGCCAGGACGAGGTCGAGCACCGCCGCCGGGTGCAGGCTGCCGAGGTAGCGACGGCGGTATGTCATCGAGCTGTCGGCGATCTCCAGCACCGCGTCGAGAAGCGGGCCGTCCGTCGGCCCGGCGAGGGTCGCACGGAGCAGGACCGCCGTGTGGAATGCTCGCTCGAGCTTGCGGCCCATGTCGAGGAAGCGCCACCCCTGGCCGCGCGACAGGCTCTCCGCCGCCAGGCCGCCGAGGGCCGACAGGCCGATCACCAGCCGGTTGAGCAGGTCGAGCACGTCGCCGAGCGGCAGCGGCTCGTCCGTGTCGCGGCCCTGCTCGTAGTCCTGCTCCAGCTCGAGCGGGTCGAGGCTCGCCAGGGTGCGGTACATGTCGGCCGAGATGCGGTCGCGCGCCGTGCCGCCGACCCGCGCCAGGTACATCAGCGTCGCCGCCAATCCGCCGGGCCGCTTCACGTCGAAGATGAGCGACCGCAGCTCCGGCCCCGGGTCGGCCAGCCGCTTCGCCGCCCCCTCGCCGACGAAGCCGGGCGGCGTTCCGGTGACGAGTGTCAGGGCACGCAGCAAGATTGGCAGTTCCGGTACCTCGGCCAGGCCGGACCGCTCTGTCAGACGGACGACGATCGACCGGAGCAGGCGGACCGAGCCTTCCGCGCGCTCGGTGTAGCGGCCGAGCCAGAACAGGTTGTCGGCCGCCCGGCTCGGCAGGTCGCCGCCGCCGCGCGACAGCTCGACCGGCTGGACGCCCGGCTTGAGCAGGCTGAACGTATCGACCGGCCGGTTCGCCAGCACCCACGTGTCCTTGCTGCCGCCGCCGCGCTGCATCGACACGACGAGGTTGTCGCGCCCCGACGTGACGCGCGTCAGGCCGCCCGGCATGACGGCGAAGCCGCCCCCCTCGCGCGCCGTGACGAACGCCCGCAGGACGAACGGGCGCGGTTCGAGCCGCTCGCCGACGAGCGTCGGCGCGGTCGCCAGGTCGAGCTGCTCCTGGCCGATCCAGTGGCGCGGCCGGGCGCGGATGTTCTGTTCGAGGTCGTGCAGCTCCTTCGCCGAGAGCCGCCGGGCGAAGATCGGGTCGGGCCGGCCGTTGCTCACTGCCGTCTTGACGACGAGGCGCGGCAGGTTCGCCAGGACGTACGCCAGGCCGGCCGGGTCGCCGCACCACCACGTCGGCACCGACGCCAGGCGCAGCTCCTCGCCGAGGAGGAACTTGCACGCCGCCGGCAGGTACGGCAGGAGGCCCGGCGATTCGAGCAGGCCGGAGCCGAGACCGTTCGCGACGGCGACCGTGCCGGCGTGCAGGGCCTGGACCAGGCCGGGGACGCCGATCATCGATTCGCCGCGCAGTTCGAGCGGGTCGCACCAGTCGTCGCGCAGCCGACGGAAGATCACGTCCACCGGCTGGAGGCCGCCGAGCTGCTTGAGGAAGACGTGGTTGTCGCGGACGGTCAGGTCCGCCCCCTCGATCAGGGTCAGACCGAGGTAGCGGGCCAGGTAGGCGTGCTCGAAGTAAGTCTCGTTCGCCGGACCGGGGGTGAGCAGGACGATGCGTGGGTTGTCGCGGTTGTGCGGGGCGAGGTCGCGGAGCAGGTCGCGGAGCGTGCGGAAGAACAGGGCCAGCCGATGGACCTGGAGGTCGCGGAACGTGTCCGGAAAGGTGCGCGACAGGACGATGCGGTTTTCGAGCGAATAGCCCGCCCCGGCCGGCGACTGCGTGCGGTCGGCGAGGACGCGGATGACGCCGTCGCCGCCGCGGCCGAGGTCGCACGCCGAGAAGTGCAGGTGGCGGTCGCGCGGCAGCTTGAGGCCGCGCACCGGGCGGAGGTAGCCGGGATGGCCGAGGATCAGCTCGGGCGGCAGGACGCCTTCGAGGAGGAGGCGCTGCGGCCCGTAGAGGTCGGCGAGGACGCGGTCGAGCAGGTGGGCGCGCTGGACGAGGCCGGCGTCGAGGGCGCGGGCCTCGTCGGCGGCGATCAGGAGCGGGATCGGGTCGAGCTGCCAGGGCCGGTCGAGGCCGCGCGGGTCGGCGTGGACGTTGAAGGTGACGCCATTCTCGCGGATGAGGTGGCGCGCCTCCTGCCAGCGGCGGGCGAGTTCGTCGATGCCGAGGTCGGTCAGGGCGTCGAGGAACGGCCGCCAGTGCGGCCGGACGACGCCGGGGCCGTCGAACAGCTCGTCGCGGGCGGGGGTGCCGTCGGCGTAGGTGTGCCAGGCGGTGGCGGTCGCGGCCGGGTGCATGGCGGGCGGGTTCCTCGTCACTTCCCGGGTTTCTTCTTCCGCGACCGGCGCGGCCGGGGCAATTCGGGCAGTTGCTCGAAGACCTCGCGCACCGAAACCGAGAACCCGGGCAGGACGGTCCCGCCTTCGAGCGTGTCGTCTTCGGTCAAGGTGGTGAACACGTCGGGGGCAGTGTAAACCTCAACAACCCGACGCTCTGGATCGACAAGCCAGACGAGGGTCGTTCCCGCCAGGAAGTACTCCTTCCGCTTGCGCTCCATCTCGGCTCGGGTGTTGCTTGGACTCAGCACCTCGACGGCCAAGTCGGGCGCGATCTCTGGGATCGCTTCCGTCGGAAGGAGTCCGCCCGCGAGCTTCTCGCTTCGGATGAACGTGATGTCGGGGGCGCGGACCAGGCCTTTCATCAGCCGGAATGTCCCACCCTCTCCGAAGAGCTGGCCGACCTTGTGCTGCCGGACGAAGGCGAACAGCAGGCCGCCGATCCACATCGCCAGGCCGGCTTCGGGAGCACCCATCGGCTTCCCCACCAACGTCCCATCGACCAGTTCAAACGTCCAGCCCCGTCGCCGCGTCTCCCGGAGGAGGTCTGCTTCGGTTGCGGTCCCTGGGTACGGCTTCGACAGGACGCGATCCGCCGGGATGTCTCCCAGCCGTTGCAAGATCTCAGCAATCGTCGGCGCAAGCGTCGCCGTGGACGATCGAGGCATGTTAGTGCCCTCCCGGTCACCGGCTCGCCGGCTCCAAACGCCGGCCCGTCCGGATTATACCTTGCCCGTCCGGCGAAGGCCGCGCCAGTCCGACCGTCGGCGACGCCGTCCGCAGGTCGAGCGTCACCGGGAACTCCGGCCGCGCCTCCACCGACGGCACGACCAGCAGCCCCGGCGTGTGGCCGAACGCGACGAAGCGCGTCGCCCGCCGGCTCTCCGCCTCCAGGGCGTTGATCGGCCGCGACTCCGTGTTCCGGCCGCCGGGATGATCGACGTGGTAGCGACAGCCGCCGACGCTGCGGTTGAGCCAGAGATCGACCACGTCGAACGTCAGCGGCGCGTGGACGGCGATCGTCGGGTGCAGCGACGACGGCAGCTTCCACGCCTTGAAGCGCACCCCGGCGACGTACTCGCCCTCCGTCCCGGTCGCGTGCAGCGGCAGCCGCCGGCCGTTGCACAGGACGACGTGCCGCGTATCGACGAGGCCGGTCACCTTCACCTGGAGCCGCTCCAGCGTCGAATCGACCGCCCGGATCGTGCCGCCGCCGCCCGCCTCCTCGCCGAGGACGTGCCACGGCTCGATCGCCTGGCGCAGCTCCAGGGCCAGGTCGCGGTACCGCATCTCTCCCAGGCACGGGAAGCGGAACTCGTGGTGCGGCGCGAACCACGCCGGGTCGAGGTCGTAGCCGCCGCCGCGCAGCTCGGCGAGGGCGTCGTCGAGGTCCCGGCCGACGAAGTGCGGCAGCAGGTAGCGGTCGTGCAGCGTCGTGCCCCAGCGGACGAGCGGCCGACGGTACGGCTCGCGCCAGAACCACGCAACCAGGGCCCGCAGAAGCAACATCTGGACGCAGCTCATCCGCTCGTGCGGCGGCATCTCGAACGCGCGCAGCTCGAGCAGGCCGCGTCGGCCGGCGGTCGTGTCGGGCGAGTAGAGCTTGTCGATGCAGAACTCGGCCCGGTGCGTGTTGCCGGTCACGTCGATGAGCAGGTGGCGGAAGACGCGATCGACCAGCCACGGCGGACACGGCCCGTCGGTCAGCTGGGCGAAGGCGACCTCCATCTCGTAGACGCTGTCGTTGCGCGCCTCGTCGATCCGCGGGGCCTGGCTCGTCGGGCCGATGAAGAGACTGGAGAAGAGGTACGACAGGGCCGGGTGGTTGTGCCAGAAGGCGACCAGGCTCCGCAGCAGGTCCGGCCGGCGCAGCAGCGGCGAGTCGGCCGGCGTCGGCCCGCCGAGAACGACGTGGTTGCCGCCGCCGGTGCCGGTATGCCGGCCGTCCGGCAGGAACTTCTCGCTCGCCAGCCGCGTCCGCCGGGCCTCGTCGTAGAGCGTCGTCGTTCGCTCGACCAGCTCGCGCCAGGTGTGGGCCGGGTGGACGTTGACCTCGATCACTCCCGGGTCGGGGGTGACGCTGAAGTGACACAGCCGCGGGTCGTACGGCGGCGGGTAGCCCTCCAGCTGGACGGGGATGCCCAGCTCGGCGGCCGTCGCCTCGATCGCGCCGACGAGGTCGACGAAGTCCTCGGCGTACTCCAGCGGCGGCAGGAAGACGTACAGCCGGCCGTCGCGCACCTGGAGACAGAGGGCGCTGCGGAGCACGTCGCCGGCCGACTGGCCGCGGGCGATCTGCCCCGGCTCGACGACACCCGCCGGCGGGCGGCCCGGCACGGTCCGCTGGGTCGGCAGCGGCGGCCGTGGCTCGAACGGGTCGCGCTCGTAGTGGCCGTTGCGGTCCGCCTCGCTCGACCACGGCAGCGAGTCGAGCGGCAGGCGCAGCCCGATCGGCGAGTCGCCCGGGACGAGGTACATCCGCTCCGACCGGAAGAACCACCGGCCGCTGACCCACCACGCCGGGCTGTTCCGTCGCCGCCGTAGCGGCAGGGCCATGCCGACGGGTTTGTCGATGCCCTGCTCGAAGACCGCCGCCAGGCGGGCGCGCTCCAGCTCGTCGTCCAGTTTGCTCTCATACGGATCGACGTTCGCCGGCAGGCGGCGTTCGCGCCACAGGTAGTACCACGCGTCCTCGTACGCCTCGACCCAGTGCGACGGCTCGACGCCGAGCCGTTCGGCGAGGCCGGTGCCGAAGCGGCGCACGTCGTCCCAGCCGACGCGGTAGTCGCGGCCGTCGTCGGCGATCAGGGCCGGGTCGTTCCAGAGCGGGACGCCGTCCGTCCGCCAGTAGCAGCCCAGCGCCCAGCGCGGCAGCTGCTCGCCGGGGTACCACTTCCCCTGGGCGAAGTGCAGCACGCCGCCTGGGGCCCACTGGTCGCGCAGCCGACGCACCAGGACGCCGGCCCGCTCCCGCTTCGCCTCGCCGAGGGCGGCGTAGTTCCACTCCAGGCCGTCCGGGTCGTCGATCGACACGAACGTCGGCTCGCCGCCCATCGTCAGGCGCACGTCGCCGGCGAGGAGGTCGGCGTCGATCCGGTCGCCGAGGGCGAGGATGTCCCGCCACTGCTCGTCGCGGTACGGCAGCGTGACGCGCGGCGTCTCCAGGACGCGGCGGACCGACATGGCGAAGGTGAAATCGACCGCGCACTCCTCGTCGTCCTTGCCCGGGGCGGTCGTGAAAACGAAGCCGCCGGTGACCGGGGCGGCGTTCGGCGGGTCGGCCGTCGCGGCGAGCGGCAGGTGCCCTTCGCCGCACAGCAGGCCGGACGTCGGGTCGAGGCCGACCCAGCCGGCCCCGGGCAGGTAGACCTCGCACCAGGCGTGCAGGTCGGTGAAGTCCGCCGCCGGGCCGCTCGGGCCGTCGAGGGCCTTCACGTCGGCGGTCAGCTGGATCAGGTAGCCGGAGACGAACCGCGCCGCCAGGCCGAGGTGGCGCAGCAGGTTGACGAGCAGCCAGCCGCTGTCGCGGCACGAGCCGCTCGCCTTTTCGAGCGTCTCCTCCGGCGTCTGGACGCCCGGCTCCATGCGGATGACGTAGCGGACGCGCTCGTGCAGCCAGCGGTTCAGCTCGACGAGGTAGTCCACGGTCCGCACGCCGCGCCGCCGCCACGTCGCGACCGCCGCCGCCAGGAGCGGCCCCGCCTCGGCCGTCTCCAGGAACGGTTGTAACTCCTTGAGGAGGTGTTCCTCGTAGGCGAACGGGAACGCCTCGGCGGCCGGGTCGATGAAGAACTCGAACGGGTTGATCGTCGTCATCTCGGCGACGAGATCGACCTCGACGTCCAGCTCGCGCATCGCCTCGGGGAAGACGAGCCGGGCGAGGTAGTTGCCGTAGGGATCCTGCTGCCAGTTCAGGAAGTGCTTCTCGGGCTGGACGCGGAGCGAGTAGGCGACGACCGGCGTCCGACAATGCGGCGCGGGCCGGAGGCGCACGACGTGCGGCGTGAGCGTGACGAGCCGGTCGTAGCGGTAAGTCGTGCGGTGATGCAAGGCAACGCGGATCGTCATGGCGGCACCGTCGGCGAGTGCGGGTGGGGGCGTGCTGTGTTAGATCGCGGGGTCGAACGGCTTCGCTGCATAGTTTTCCACCCGGACGTCGAAATACGTCCGGTGGATGGCGTCGCCGATTTCGTGGATGCGGTTGACGATGTTCGTGAGGGCGTCGTGCAGCCCGGCCGGCAGGAGGTCGTCGATCCGGACGAGGTGGAGCCAGCCGACCAGGTCGCTGACCGCCCGCTCGGCGTCGCTCTCCGGCTCGGAGACCGGCCGGCCGGAGATGGCGTGCAACGCCCGCCGCACCTCGAGCAGGCAGCTGCGCACCGAGCGCGGGAACGACGGGTGGAAGAGCAGGAACTCCGGCACCGCCGTCTCCGGCTCGCCGACGCGGCGCAGCTTGTGGTACGGCTCGTAGGCGGAGCAGCTGTTGAGGATCGCGCTCCACTGGGCGTTGTGGACCGGCGTGCCGAGCCGCTCCGGCGACGGGAGCAGGGCGTGGTACTTCACGTCGAGGATGCGGGCCGTCTGGCAGGCGCGTTCGAGGAACTTGCCGACCTGGAGGAACTCCCACGGCTCGTCGTGGGTCATCGTCCCGTCGGTGATGCCGTGGAAGAGCTGGTTGACGCGGCGGACCCGGTCGTAGAACTCGTCGCGGTCCTGGTGGAACAGCTGCCGGGCCGCCTCGGACTGGACCCAGCGGTACGACTGGTTGAGGTGGCTCCACATCTCGGCGCTGACCGTCTCGCGGACGACGCGGGCGTTCTCGCGCGCGATGCCGACCGCCGAGGCGATGCTGCACGGGTTGTCGGTGTTCCAGGTCAGGTGGGCCTGGACGAGTTCCGCCTCGAACGGCCCCGGGTAGTCGTGGATGCCGGAGATGATGAGCACCGGCTGCCACTGCTGCTCGGCCGGCACCTGGAAGTCGAGGAGCAGGGTCTGGTTGACCTCGAGGATGCGCGCGGTGTTCTCGGCCCGCTCCAGGTAGCGGCTCAGCCAGAAGCAGTGCTCGGCCACGCGCGAGATCATGGGCGGGCTGCCCCTCCATATAGCCGCCGGCTTGCCGGCGGGTTTTCGACGCAAAGACCCCGGGCAAGCCCGGGGCTATATGAGGAGGTCATTGCCCGTTCTCCATGACCCACGTGTCCTTGCTGCCGCCGCCCTGGCTGGAGTTGACCACCAGCGACCCCTCGACGAGCGCCGTCCGCGTCAGGCCGCCGGGCAGGACCCACGTCATCGCCCCGCTGACGATGTACGGCCGGAGGTCCACGTGCCGCGGCGCGACGCCGTGCTCGGTCCACGTCGGACACGTCGACAGGCTCACCACCGGCTGGGCGACGTAGTTGCGCGGGTTGGCCCGCACCTTGTCGGCGAAGACCGCCCGCTCGGCGTTGCTGGCGAACGGCCCCATCAGCATGCCGTAGCCGCCCGACTCGTTGACCGCCTTGACGACGAGCTTGTCGAGGTTCGCGAGCGTGTGGTCGCGGTCGGCCGGCCGGGCGCAGATGTACGTCGGCACGTTCGGGATGAGCGGCTCCTCCTTGAAGTAGTAGCGGATCATGTCCTCGACGAACGGGTAGATCGCCTTGTCGTCGGAGACGCCGGTGCCGACCGCGTTCGCCAGCGTGACGTTGCCGGCCCGGTACGCCTTCATCAGGTCCGGGACGCCGAGGACGCTGTCGGCCCGGAAGCAGTTCGGGTCGAGGAAGTCGTCGTCGAGCCGGCGGTAGATGACGTCGACGCGCTGCGGGCCGTGCGTCGTCTTGAGGTAGACGCGCTCCTGGTGGACGAACAGGTCCGGGCCGAGGACCAGCTCGATGCCCATGTGCCGGGCGAGGAACGAGTGCTCGAAGTACGCCGAGTTGTACGACCCGGGCGACAGGAGCACGACCGTCGGCGGGTCGATCGCCGGCCGCGGCGCGACGGAGGCCAGAGCCTGCCGCAGCCGCTGCGGGTAATCCTCGACCCGGCGGATGCGGCAGTGCTGGAACAGGTGCGGGAAGACCTTCTTCATCACGACGCGGTTCTCGAGGACGTAGCTGACGCCGGACGGCGTCCGGGCGTTGTCCTCCAGGACGAGGAACCGCCCGTCCTTGTCGCGGATGAGGTCGGTGCCGCAGACGTGGATGTACTGCTTGCCGGGCGGGTCGAAGCCGACCATCTCCTTGCGGTAGCCCTTCGAGCCGAGGACGAGGTCGGCCGGGACGACGTTGTCGCGCAGGATGTGCCGCTCGTGATAGACGTCCCACAGGAAGCGGTTCAGGGCGGCGAGGCGCTGGATCAGGCCGCGTTCGAGCACGTCCCACTCCGCCGCGGCGACCGGGCGCGGGATCAGGTCGAACGGGAAGATCTTCTCGACGCCGCGCCGGTCGGAGTAGACGGAGAAGGTGATCCCCTCGTCGATGAAGACGTGGTCGGCGTTGGCGCGGCGCTGGACGAACTCGGCGCAGTCGAGCCGGCCGAGGCCCTCGACGAGGAGCCGGCAGTGGTCGTGCGGCCGGCGTTCGGCGTCGAATAGCTCGTCCCAGGCGACGGCGTGGGGGCGGTAGCCGGTGAACAACGGCCGGGCGGCCGGCGGGCTCTGCGACTGGGTTTGCGTCACGGATTGGTCCTTCTCGCCGGGGCGGCCGTGCGGATGTCCGCACGGCGGCTGCAATTCCTATACCGGCAAGCGGGCCGAGGTTCCAGCCCCCTTTTGGAGTGCGGCGATTCATCGCCGCTTTGGTCTTCGTTTTTCTTTTCTCGCCGAGAGGACCAAAAACGAAGGCCAAAAACAAAAGCGGCGATGAATCGCCGCACTCCAAAAGGGCTGCCCGGTTCGTGGGCAGCCCTCGCATGATATTCCGGCAGGCGGGCTTACTTCCAGAAGCCCTCCGGCTCGGCGGCGGTGCGGTACGCCTCCAGTGCCTCCCGGGCGTCGGCCCACGCCGGCGTCAAGGTCGCCTCGTCCGGCGGGCCGTTCGTCGCCGCCTGGCTCAGCGCCTCGACGACCTGGCCGAGACGGACCACCTCCGCCGACAGGTCGCCGGCCTGGACCATCTGCTGCACCAGGAGGTACAGCCGCCGCAGCGTCGCCTCCAGCGACGCGAGCCGGGCCGGATGCGTCGTCGCCGCCCGGAAGGCCGCGAGCAGGGCGTCGACCTCCGGCACGAACCGCGACCGATCGACCGGGTTCGCCGCCGCGCCGCGGGCCATGCCGAACAGGGCCTGGACGCCGCGGTATATCGACCCGGCGACCGCGCCGAGCGTCTGGAGCAGGCCGTTGCGGTCGGCCGGCTTGTCCTCCTTCTTCTCGGCCGGCTTCGCCGGGCTGGCCGTCCGCTTCCGCGTCCGGCTGGACGGGGCGGGTGTCCGCGCCTTACGGCGAGGCAGCGCCTCCAACATGGAGCCCTCCTCGGCCTCGTAATCCTCGTCGTGGTCCGCGTCGTCCAGGTTCGCCGACAGCGGGGCGCGCATCAGCCGGGTCAGTTCCGGAGCCCCCTCGGACACCTGCTGCTCGCCCCAGCCGGCCGGCGTCTCGACGGCCTGGGTCACCTGGTGCTGCTCGCCGCCGGCGTTGACGATCCGCGAACGGTCCACCGCCAGGTACGCCGTGAACCGGCACAGCACCCCGAACCGGAGCGACACCGCGACGATCTCGCGTTCGAGCCCCTTCGTCGCGGCGATGGCGTAGCGGTCCTCCAGGTCGCGCAGCCGCTGCCGGGCCCACAGCGCCGGCAGGGCCGGCATCGCCTGGACCCTGGCCGGCACCGGTACCGCCCACTGGCCGCCGTCGGCCGCCTGGCCGACGAGTGTCAGGCCGCCGTCCGCCGTCCCGGCGTAGCGCCCCAGGATGACGATCGGCGTCCCGACGAACAGGTCCGGCAGCCGGCCCGGCACGACGCTCGCCGCGTCGAACGCCACGCCGTCGCCGGTCAGCTTCAGCCCGGTCAGCACCGGCGTGCCGATCTTCCGCTGCACCTCGTCGATCGCCTTCTCCAGCCGGTCCTCCGACTCGACGAGCGTGCTGGAGCCGCCGCCGAGGTCGGCGATCTGTTGCAGGAAGCCGGCGTTCACCGCCTGGTCGATGCCCAGGGCGTGGGCCCGGACGTGCTTCAGCCGTGCGCCGAAGCGCTTGAGCATCGCGTTCTCGTTGCCGACCTGACCGTCGGTGATGAGGACGAGCACCTTGTCGCGCCCGTCGTCGCTTCCGTTCTCCAGCAGGCGCGACAGGGCCAGGTCGAGCGGCCCGGCCATCTCCGTGCCGCCGCGATGATCGACCGTGCGCAGGAATTCCAGCGCCGTCGTCCGGCGGGCGAACGTCGCCGGCACGAGCCGGTCGCCCTCGAACGCCGGCGGCGTTTCGAGCACGCTGTCGAAGGCGTAGACGGCGAAGCGGTCGGCGTCGGTCAGCGTCTCGACGAGGCGCATGACCGCCCGCCGGGCGGTGACCATCTTCCAGCCGCTCATGCTGCCGGAGCGGTCGAGCACGAAGACCACGTCGCGCGGCCGGGTCGGCTGGTCCTCCAGCGCCGGCGGCAGGACCGTCAGCGCGAACGTGCCGCCCTGACCATCCGCGTCCGGGTGGAGCGTCAGCGCCGTGCGGATCGCCCGCTCGGCGAGCTTGAAGCGCAGGATGAAGTCGCGGTTGAGCCGCTCGCCGGCGAGGACGCGCAGCCGGAGGCCATCGGCGTCGCCCTCCTCGACGACGGTGTGCAGGCTGGAGCGCACCTCGGCCGGGTGGAGGTCGGTCGGCAGGAAGTGGACCGCCAGCGACAGGTTCACCGGGTTCGGGAAGCCGGGCAGCAGCACCGGCGGGCTGATGCGCGACGCGTCCGGGACGGCGTCGGTGTCGGCGACGGTGCCGCCGCCGGTGCGCGGCCGACGGAGCGGCTCGCCGGGGATGTAACGCGGCGCGACGACGAGCGGGAAGCGGAACGTCGCCTCGCCGTCGACGCACGGCAGCGGCTGGGCCAGGTCGAGGTGGACGGTCGCCTCCTCGCCGGGCGGGATGTTGCCGACCCGGAGCGTGAAGACGCCGGGCCGCTCCTCCTCGGTGATCGCCGCCTGGTGGCCCTTCTGGATCGCCTCGCGGTACTCGCGCCGCGCCTGGCCGCGCTCCTTCA
>Ga0268299_1000932_pt1 | contig 68264 bp, 40 predicted proteins | sample NOBtaG_FD_193484 | JGI IMG/M metagenome (GOLD analysis project Ga0268299, IMG submission 193484) | Activated sludge microbial communities from bioreactor in Nijmegen, Gelderland, Netherland - NOB reactor | ecosystem: Engineered > Bioreactor > Aerobic > Activated sludge | place: Netherlands...
TTGGCACCGCTCCGGTTGGTTCCACTAGCCCGGTCACGATTGACGGAACGCCCACAGGCCTGAGCTTCCAACGCGACTCCGCCGGCTCCATCGTGCCGACTATGGCCGGACTGGTATCGGGTATGGTGATGATTGACAGCCTGGCGGCCAATGACCTGAACATCACGGGTACCATTGCGAAATGGTCGGGCAACACGCCAGTACCGGATGTGGTCGTTGACCTGACGGGTATGGTAAGCGGCCAGGATTTGACCGACGCGCTCGGGGAATATGGATTCTCTGTGCCGTCAAGCGCTTCGAACTTAGTATTGACGCCCAGCAAATCGGTCACCTCCATGTTCAGTGCGGGCATCAACGTGGGTGACTTGCTGGCCATCCAGTTCCACGCTGCAAACGTTACGCTGCTGCCCAACCCGTACCAATGGGTGGCTGGCGACGTGAACAACAACGGCATGGTTGACCTGGTGGACTACCTGTTGGTACGTCAAATTATCCTTGGTTTGCCGCACTATTCCAACGGTGCACCGGACTGGAAATTCATACCCAGCCTGTACACGTTCCCGACACCGAACCCGCTCAGCACGGCGTTCCCGCAAACTGCCACGTTCGATTGCTGCCAAGACTCCCTCATAAACTGGACAGCGGTTCGCATGGGCGACGTGACCGGCGACGCACCGGTGAACAATATTTCCAGCAACGTGCAAAATCGCGGCGGCGGCGTGTTCCGCTTCCGCCTGGACGAGCAGTCGGTGCGGGCGGGCGAATTGATCTCTGTACCGTTCCGAGCAAGCGGCTTTGCCGCCCGCCAGGCGTACCAGATGACGATTGACTTCGATCCGAACGTACTTGAACTGGCCGATGTGCAACCGGGCGCATTGCCCAACTTCGGCATGAACAACTTCGGCATGGACCACTTGGCCGACGGCCATCTGCCCAACTTGTGGGTCGGTGCCGAACCGCTGACGCTTCCCGAAGGCGAGGTGCTCTTCACGTTGACGTTCCGCGTGTTGAAAAACGGCAGCAAGTTGTCCGACGCCTTGCGTCCGACGTCCGCAGTGACCGAAGCGCTCGCCATTGCCCCGAACGGAGACCAAATGGCTGTGGAATTCGAGTTCGGTTCGGCGCTGAACAACGGCAGCGTTGGTCAAACGACCTTCGAGTTGTACCAGAACCAGCCCAACCCGTTCCGGCACCAGACGACCATCGGGTTCCGCCTGCCCCAGGCCGACCGCGCCGTGTTGCGCGTGTTCAGCATGGACGGGCGCTTGGTGAAAACCGTCATCGGCGATTATGCCTCGGGCATGAACACCGTGACGATCCCGACCAGCGAGATCGGCGCTCCAGGCATCTACTGGTACGAACTGGAGACGCCGACGCACAGCGACCGCAAGAAGATGATCTTGATTGATTAATAGGGTTTGGAGGTTAGAAGGTTTCTGGTTAGAAGGTTTCTGGTTAGAAGATTGGAGGGTTTTGTTAACCCAAAACCAGAAACCTTCTAACCTTCTAACCAGAAACCTTCTAACCAGAAACCTTCCAACCCTTTCTATCTATAAAATTCATGACAATCGAAACCATGAGAAATAGAATACTAATCCTTCTCTTTTTTGCGGCGTTGTTTTCGCCACAAGCATCCCAAGCACAGGCATTGATTTTAAAAGCCGATTCCGTGACGGTACCTTGCCACGATGTGGACACGTTCCTGATGCCGATTCGTGCCGACAATTTCACCAACGTGGCCGGTCTTCAGTTCTCCTTTGCCTGGAATCCGGCGCATTTGGACTATGCCTACATTACCGGTATTCATCCAACGCTGACGGGGGTAGGGTTTGACACGACTACGTTCCTCAGCCAGGGCAAACTCGGCTTTGCGTGGACGACCATCAGCGGCGGGGTGAGCCTTCCGAACAACACGGTGTTGTTCAACGTCGCGTTCGCGCGGCTCGGCGGACCGGCATCGCCGGTCACGTTTACCAACGCGCCTCCTACCGACATTTTCGCGATTGACCCGATGTTCAACACGATTGATGTGGAAATAAGGCCCGGTCTGGTAACGCCTGTGGACAACGCGCCGCCTACGGTAGCCTGTCCGGCAAACGTGACGCAGGAAGTGTTCGGCCCCACGCCGATCAACAATATCGGCCCTTCGCCGTTGGACGACTGTTCCATCGAATCCATCGGCTGGTCCACAGTTGGTGCCACCACGGGGAATTTTCCGAATTCTCCGAACGCCAGCGGCTCTACCTTCAACCTCGGGCTTTCCACCGTAACGTACGAGGTGGAAGACTCGGGAGGCAACACGGCCACCTGTTCGTTTACCATCAACCTGACGCTGGCCCCCAGCGATTCGCTGACCCTGATCGCCTCCAACGGTTCCGGCTCCTGCAGCCAGCAGGTGGTGATCAATATTTCCGTGCTCAATTTTGATTCGATCGGCGGGCTTCAGTTTTCGTTGAACTGGGATCCGGCGGTACTGGAATACGATACGATTGCCAATGCACACCCCTCGTTGTTTCTCGACCCGGCCAGTTTCAGCGCGGTGCCGGCGGGCGGCGACTCGATCGGCTTTGCCTGGACGAGCGCGTTTCAACAAGGGCTTACGCTCTCGAACGGTTCGGTGCTTTTCTCGCTCGTGTTCAACGTGGTGGCCACCGGTAGCAACAGTACCACGATCGCTTTCGGAAACAACCCGACCCAAATGGTGGCGTTTTCCAACGCAAACTTCCCGCCGTCCGTCCAAATCGGATTTCTGACGATAAACGGCTTGGCGACAACATCCGACACGCAGCCGCCTGCGATCCAATGCCCATCTAACCAGTTTGTGCAAACCGCCGTCGGGGTACTGAATGCCACCTTCAACAACCTGGCCCCGCTTAGCCTGACCGACAACTGCACGCCCAACGTGGGGCTGTCGTACCAGCAGTCGGGCATCATGAACGGTTCCGGCAACGGCCCGGCAAACGGCACGTACAACGCGGGCACCACGGTGGTCACGTACACGGCTTCCGATGCTTCGGGCAACACGGCCACCTGTTCGTTCACGGTCACCGTGGATGCGGGCACGCCCCTGACCATCATTCTGGATACCGTGCTCATTGATTGCCAGGCTACCAACGCACAAATCGCGGTGGACCTGACCGTGCGCGACTTCATCAACATCGCCGGCTTGCAATTCGATGTGACCTGGGATTCGTCCATCATCAAGTTCGACTCGGTGGGCAACATGGATCCCACATTGGGCCTGACCCCGGGCATGTTCTTCGGCTTTGTCCCGGCCATAGGCGGCAATACGCTCAAATTTTTCGGCACCAACATCTCCGGTTGGCCGACGGTGCCCGACGACTCGACCATTTTCACGATCTATTTCACCGTTCAAAATCCCAACGGATTCAGCAACATCAATTTCACCGGCATCATTACCGCTGCGAGTGTGCAGGGGGGCATTCCGGTGTTTATACCCGTGCTGCCGATCCACGGCTTTTTCCAAAGCGCCGACCTCACGCCGCCCATCCTGTCGTGCGTGGACCTTGTAGTGCCCGCCGACAGCGCCGCCTGCACGGCTACCTTCCTGCTCGATCCGCCGACGGCATCCGATGTATGCAGCGGCGTCCAGAGTATCACAACGATCGCGCCGTACGACTCTATTTTCACCTATCCGGCAGGTGCTACGGTGGTGGCCTTCACGGCCACCGACGATGCCGGCAACACGGCCACCTGCGAAGTCACAGTGACCGTTCAGGGGAGCGTCACGCCGCAACTGAGCGGCTGCCCGTCCGATGTGACGGTCGGCATCACCACCGCCGGTTGCTCGACGGCCGTCACTTGGGATCCGCCGACGGCGTTCAACCCCTGCGACGGCTCTGCGCTCACCGTGTTGGCCTCCGATACATCGGGTACCGTGTTTCCGCTGGGCGACAGCACGGTGACCTTCACGACATTCAACTTGTCGGGCGACACGACGACGTGTTCGTTCGTGGTGTCGGTGCGGGATTCCTTGGCGCCGATTTTTATTGACTGCCCATCCCTTCCCCTGTCGTTTCAGACCGATTCCGCGTTGTGTACGGCAATGGTCCAGATCGCCCAGCCGGTGGCCGGCGACAACTGCGACCAGAACGTGGCGGTCGTCCCGGACATTGACGTGTCGCAACCGTTTCCGGTGGGCAACACCGTGGTGACCTACACCGCCACCGATGCTGCCGGCAATTCCGGGGCCTGTGTGCTGACCGTCGCGGTTTTTGACACCAATCCGCCGGTGTTCTCGAACTGCCCGGCGAATGTGACGGTGTACGCGACGGCGGATTCCTGCGGCGCTTCGGTGAACTGGACGCCGGTGGTGGCCAATGACGACTGTTCCATGACCGTCAGCATTGACCCGCCCAACTACTCGGGCGAGTTTTTTCCGGTGGACAGTACACAGGTGACTTACATGGCATCGGACGGAGGAACTGCGCCACCTGCGATGTGTACGTTTTCTGTGACTGTTTTGGATACGATCGCGCCGGTGTTTTCGGTATGCCCGCCATCCGTTACGATCTTCCTGACTGATACCACCCAGTGCGACACCCTGTTCAGCTGGACGGTGCTGGCCGAAGACGGCTGCGGCTTCGACTTGACTGAATCGCACGCCAACCCGACACTGTTCCCTACGGGAGTACATACGGTGACTTATCTGGCCACAGACCCCTCGGGCAACAGCACTGTTTGCACGTTCGTGGTAACCGTGAAGGACGAAGACAAACCGTTCTTCACTTCCCCATGCCCTGCCGATACCGTCATCCTTATGGCCAATCCCTGTGGAGATATTTTATTTTGGGATTTGCCAGCTGCTGGTGACAACTGCCAGCTAGACACGATATATTCGATCCCGCAATCAGGCGAGATAATTACAGCAGGAACAACGGTGGTAGTCATTTATGCAAAGGACGCGAGTGACAATGATACGACTTGCTCATTCACCATCACGCGCAACATCGTGCCCGTGCCGCCGGCGTTCGTCAACTTCCCCGCCGACACGGTAGTTTACGGCTGTCCGCAGCCCGTTTCTTGGACGCTTCCGGTTTCCAACGGAATAAACTGCAACCCCGACACGGTGTTGTTCTTCCCCGACCTGATGCCAGGCGACACGTTCCCGCTCGGCGACACCACGATCACCTACTATTTGATTGACCAGGTGACGGGCGACACCCTCGTGCAGCAGCCGTTCACGGTCACGGTGCTGGATACGGTGGCGCCGCTGATCGTGTGTCCGGCAGAGCCGGTGGTGGTACTCGTGTCGGGCGACACGATTTCCGGCGGCGGTTTCCTCACGGGCATTGACACGGTGGCCGGTTGCGCTGGCGTGGAGCTGTTTTTTGATCCGCCCGCGGCCTCCGACAACTGTGGCGGCGCTACGGTGGATCAATCTGCCGGGCTGCTCTCCGGGGACATGTTCGCGGTTGATTCCCTGCATACCATAGTTTTCACAGCTACCGACGATTCGGGCAACATGTCCGAGTGCGCGGTGAGCGTGGTGGTGGTGGGGCTGCCGCCGCTGAGTGTGATCATTGATCCGCCGGTGGCGTGTCCGGGAGAGAGTGTGGCTATCATTGCGCCCCCCATACCGGGTGCTGTGTATATGTGGAATGGTCCGCAATCGGCAGGTATTGATTCGGTAACGGGGAATATGGTACTGCCCATTGCCAGCGATGGCAACGCTGGCACATATAGTGTAAAGGCCACTTTCAACGGATGTACCACTGATCCGGCATCGGTTGAGCTCATCGTAGCAAAGATTGTGGCAGTTGAAGACATGATTACCGTGACGATGGGCGGTGGGGTGGACACGTTTTCTGTAGTGGCAAACGACACGATCATTCCGGCAGGCGATTTTAAAGTTGATACTTGCAATGGCTCACCTTGGCCAGCCGGCATCATACATTTGGGCGATGGCATATTTACCTTCGACCCTACCGTGTCGTTCCGGGAAATCAAGTTCCTTTACTGCATTTGTTCGGTAACCTGCGACAGTTTATGCGATGAAGGCACCCAGGTCATCGTCCGTCTTGATGAAAACGACTGTTCCTTCATCCCGAACATCATCACGCCGAACAAGGACGGGGTGAACGATTATTTCCGCATCCCGTGCCTGGATTCCCAGCAATTCCGCGACAACTCGATTGTGATTTTCAACCAGTGGGGCGACAAGGTATTTGGCGCCGCTCCCTACAGCAACATGTGGGACGGCACCCTGAACGGGGAGGAAGGCAAAGACTTGCCGGACGGCGTGTACTACTACATTTTCCAACCCGGGCCGAACCAGGCCGTGCGCAAGGGATTTGTGCAGATACACCGTTGAGTATGCCATTGGCTGTTGGCTATTGGCTGTTGGCAAAATTCCGCTCAGGAAAGCAAACAGCCAATAGCAAGTAGCCAACAGCCACTTATGCCCCTGAAATCAAATCAGATGAGTTCGAAACCGTATTTTTCACTTTAACCGAGGGCTAAAAGCCAACCGCAAGCCTGCACCATGAAAAAAATAGCGCTACTTCTACTCATACTCGCTGCCGCAGCAGCAAATGTGTACGCCCAGCAGGAGCACCAGTACACGCAGTTCATGTACAACAAGTTGCCGATCAACCCGGCGTATGCGGGCGCCCGGGGCGTGCCGTTCGTGACGGCCATCTACCGCAACCAGTGGATCGGCTTCGAAGGCTCGCCCAAGTCCGTGCAGGCTTCGTTCAACGCGCCGTTCCTGACGCCGCGTGTGGGGGTGGGGGTTACGCTCTCCCACGTTCAGATCGGCCTGAACACGGATTTTGCCGCGTCGCTGGCGTACTCCTACGACCTGATTGACGCGGACGAGATGTCGCTTCGCGCCGGGCTGATGGGTTCCATTCGCTCCTTGGGCATTGATTTTTCCAAAGCTATGGCATCCGAGATACCGACCGTGGACAATTCGCTCGAAAACACCAGTGTGAGTTCCCTGTATGCCAACGTCGGCGCCGGGCTGTACTACACCTACGCCGACCGGTTCTATGCCGGGTTTTCGGTGCCGCGTATTTACTCGAACTCGTTTGGCCGAAACGACGGTCTGAACCCGGATTCGTCCGAAACGGCCCGCGAGCTGCAGCACTTCTACGCCATGGCCGGCGCGGTCATTCCGATTGGCGAGGGCATCAACCTGATGCCGGCGCTGCTCACCAAGTATGTCAAAAACGCGCCCTTCGACGTGGACGTGAACATCAATCTTGAGATCAACGAAAAGGTGACCGCTGGCCTGTCGTACCGCGTTGGCGGGAACGGCTCCGGGGAATCGCTGGATTTGCTGGTGTTCTGGCAGGCGCACGAGCAGTTTGGCGTTGGTTTTGCCTACGATTTCACGCTGTCGGACATCAAGGATTATTCCTCCGGCTCCGTCGAGTTGTTGTTCCAGGCCGACCTGAAACGCAGCGGCAAAAACAAAAAAATGTCCAACCCACGCTTCTTTATGTAACGCATGCACTAAATTGCGTCCAACCTAATCGTTTACCATTTCCAATCACGGGAACTATGAACGCTCGTAAGCATACATCTGTACTCATTCTCCTGCTGCTCGTTGCGGCATATCTGTCCGCTCAAACGGTGCCGGCCCCGCCGCAGCCGGTGACCGTCGAACTGAAAAACGAAGCCGCCGCGAATACGGAAGGCCTCGATTTCAGCCCGACGTTTTACGAAGACGGCATCGTGTTCATTTCGACCAATACGGCCGGCTTGAAAAAACGCACCGACGAACTGCTCAAACTGCCGGCCATGTCCATCCTGCGATCCCGGCGCGATGCCGACGGCGCCCTGATGGCGCCCGAGCCGTTTGCCAAGGAACTCTCGTCGCTCTACCACGAAGGGCCGGTGTGCTTCGACCGTACCACCGAAACGATCTTCTTCTCGCGCAACGCCCTCGTCGGCGGCAAGGTCAAATTGGCCAAGGATCAGACCCAGAAAATGCGCCTGTACTCGTCCAAAAAGGAAGGGGCGTTGTGGGCCGAGCCTCAACCGTTGCCGTTCAACAACAACGAGTTCGACGACTGCCACCCGGCCGTCAGCATTGACGGCGACAAACTCTTTTTCGCCTCCAACCGCCCCGGCGGGTTTGGCGGCATGGACATTTACGTGTCCTACAAAGTGGGCGAGTCGTGGAGCGAGCCGGTCAACCTCGGCGCCGAGATCAACTCCAAGGGCAACGAGGCGTTCCCGTTCATCCATGCCGACAACAGCTTATACTACGCCTCCGACGGCCTGGAAGGCGGCAAGGGCGGCTTCGACCTGTACTATGTCCTTCAGGACGGCGCGGAGTGGACCAAGCCCGTGAACATGGGCGATCCGTTCAATTCGCCCGGCGACGACTTCGGCCTCATCGTGGACCTCAACAAGATCAACGGCTACTTTGCCACCACGGGCAAAACCACCAAAGGCGGCGACGACATCTACAGTTTCCACACCGAAAACGGCAACCTCGACGATTACCTGCTGCAGAACCAGCGCGTGCCCGACCGCGATCTCGACGTGGAAGTGACCGTGACCGACAAGGAAACGGGCAGCCCAATCGCCAACGCCGAGGTACGCTTGCTCAACTACGAAGGCAACACGGTCATTGGCCGCGACGAAAAAGGAAACCTCATCACCGTGCAAAAGGTGAACGGCAAGGAAGTGATGATGGCCCTGCCACCCGACAACGGCATAACCGGCTCGACGAACGACAAGGGTATGTTCACGGCTGCGGTAAAACCCGGCAACTATGTGATCATCGCCGCCAAGGAACTTTACCTGACCAAACAACTTCGGGTGCCCATTTCCAAGCCCGGCAACGAACTGACTATTGCCCTGGAACAGTCGGCCAACTCCAACAAGGTGCGTTGGAACGCGTCGGTGTTCAACTATGTGACCAATGCTCCGCTTGCCGGCGCCATGGTGGTGCTGACAAACCAGTCCAACAACACCAAGGACACCGTCATCGCCGATGCCAACGGCCAGATTGACTACTACCTGGAGAAAAACACCAAGTACAAGGTGGATCTTTTTCAGTCGGGCAAACACGTCGGCAGTTCGGACATCAACACCACCGGCTGGAGCCTGCCCAATCAGATCATGATGCAGAATTTCTCCGTGGCGCCGCTGTTGCCCGGCACGGTGATCGAGCTGCCCAACATCTACTACAACTTCAACGACGCCACGCTGCGCCCCGATGCCCGCAAGGACCTCGACCTGCTGGTGTCCCTGATGCGGCAGCAGCAGTCCATTACCGTCGAACTTGCCAGCCACACCGATTGTCGGGGCACGGCCAAGTACAACGAGGAACTGAGCCAGCGCCGCGCCAACGGCGTTATCGAATACCTCGCCTCGAAAGGCATCAGCCGGGAGCGGATGAAGCCGGTGGGCTACGGCGAGAGCGAACCGCGCAACCACTGCAACGACGGCGTTCCCTGTACGGAGGTCGAGTACGCCCGGAACCGCCGTACCGAGGTGCGCATCCTGACGGGAATCCAGGGCGCTTCCGTGGTGTATGTGGACGGCAAGGCAAATTATGAAACGCCGGCGGAAGGCGGTGGCAAAGCACCGGCCAGCGCCGGAATCACGCCGCCCAACACTACGCCCAAAAAGAACGTCAACACCCCTCCGCCGCCGAGCAGCGTTGCGGTGGCCAGCGGCGATCTGGATCAGTACTATGTGGTGGCCGGTTCGTTCCAAGAGGAAGCACGCGCCAACACGCACCTGCAGACCATGCAGGCCGCCGGCTATACCTCCACACACATCGTGCGCTTCCCCAACTCGCCCTACCATTCGGTATGCGTGGACAAGTTCAGTACCCGCCGGGAGGCCGAGACGCTCAAACGCAAGTTGGGCAATGACAAAATCGAGGCGTTTGTTCGGGCGATGCCTAAAACGCAATAGACCGGCAGACACGCATAAATGAAAGGGGTTGTGTCAAATGGTTTTCACCCGTTAGCCACTTGCCTTCACTGAAAGTTTTCACGTATTTGTTTTTCAGTCTGGCTGTGGCGCTTGGTAGGGCGCCACAGCCAGATTTTTACTACAAACGAGAAAAAGTGCGGCTGTTAAGCCCTTTGTCTTGCTCTTTGGGCATAGTAAGCTGCCCAGATTCCAGATTTTTCACAAAAGACTTGCCGAATTGATTGGTTTATGAGAATACTGCATCTCTACAACATTCAAGTGTAGTCCCGTACGTTGGAAATAAAACAACACCTGCACCATGCAAATCTTCGCCACATCACCCGACCACTACATCGAACAACTCCCCGAGGACCGCAAACCTGTCCTTGCCAAACTGCGCCAGGTCATTCTAGACAACCTTCCCGAAGGTTTTTCCGAGACGGTCGGCTACGGCATGATGGGCTACGTCGTGCCGCATGGCCTGTACCCGGCGGGCTACCACTGCGACCCGCAGCAGCCGCTGCCCTTCATGGGCATGGCATCGCAAAAAAACTTCGTGGCGTTTTACCACATGGGCATCTACGCCGACCGCGCGCTGCACGACTGGTTCGTAGCCGAATACCCCAAGCACAGCAAGGCGCGCCTCGACATGGGCAAGAGTTGCATCCGGTTCAAAAAGCCGGAGCACATCCCGTTTGACCTGCTGGGCGAACTGGTGCGCAAGATGAGTGTGCAGGACTGGATTGCTGTTTACGAGAAAAATCTAAAAAAATCTAAATAACACATTTTGTTTTTTAAAAACAAAAACGTGTTTTAACTTCGCCCATCGTTTTTTCCATGTAGTCAAAACTCCGTTACTTTGGGCGCTCAACACCACACATCGAAAAAGAAACCCGTACCGCCAAAAAGCAATTCAGCGAAACCGGAAATGGCAGAGATCAGATACACAGAAGACGAAATCCAGTCGCTCGACTGGCGGGAGCACATTCGCCTACGCCCGGGCATGTACATCGGCAAACTCGGCGACGGCAGCAGCCCCGAGGACGGCATCTATGTGCTGCTCAAGGAAGTGCTGGACAACTCCATTGACGAGTACGCCATGGGCTTCGGCAAACAAATTGACGTGGCCATCAATGAGCAGGGCGTGTTCGTGCGCGACTTCGGGCGCGGCATTCCGCTGGGCAAGGTCGTGGACGTGGTCAGCAAGATCAACACCGGCGCCAAATACGACAGCAAGGCATTCAAAAAATCCGTGGGTCTCAACGGCGTGGGCACCAAGGCCGTGAACGCCCTGTCCGAATATTTCAAGGTGACCGCCGTGCGCGACGGCCAGGCCAAATGGGCGGAGTTCCAGTTCGGCAACCTGAAAAAGGAGAGCAAACTGGAGCCGACCAAAGAGGAAAACGGCACCAGCATCCACTTCAAGCCCGACAACGGCATGTTCCGCAACTTCCGCTGGGTGAACGAGTTCGTGGAGCAACAGCTCTGGAACTACGCCTACCTGAACGCCGGCCTGCGGATCGTTTTCAACGGAAAAACATTTTACTCCAAAAACGGTCTGCACGACCTGCTCAGCAAAAAAACCAATGCGGAAAACATCCGCTACCCCATCATCCACCTCATCGGCGAGGACGTGGAAATTGCGATCACCCACGGCGACCACTACGGCGAGCAGTACTACTCCTTCGTCAACGGCCAGAACACCACGCAGGGCGGCACCCACCTCAACGCGTTCCGCGAGGCGCTCGTGAAAACCGTGCGCGACCACTTCAAAAAAGCGTTCGATGCCAAGGACATTCGCGAGAGCATCATTGCCGCCGTCAGCGTGCGCGTCGAGGAGCCCGTGTTCGAGTCGCAAACCAAAACCCGCCTTGGCTCCGACAAGATCAGCCCCGATGGCCAGAACATCCGCACCTGGATGAACGATTTTTTAGCCAAAGCGCTCGACGACTACTTGCACAAAAACCCCGAGGTGGCCAAGGACATGCTCAAGCGCATCCAACAGTCGGAACGCGAGCGCAAGGACATCGCCGATGTGAAAAAATTGGCCAACCAGCGCGCCAAAGCCGCCAACATCCACAACAAAAAACTGCGCGACTGCCGCTTCCACCTCAACGAAAAAGGCCCCGACGAAAAACGCCTGAACAGTACCATTTTCATCACCGAGGGCGACTCGGCCAGCGGCTCGCTCACCAAGGCCCGCGACGTGGACACCCAGGCCGTGTTCAGCCTGCGCGGCAAGCCGTTGAACTGCTTTGGCCTAACCAAAAAAATCGTGTACCAAAACGAGGAGTTCAACCTGCTCCAGCACGCGCTCAACATTGAGGACTCCCTCGACGACCTGCGGTACAACCGGGTGGTGATCGCTACCGACGCCGACGTGGACGGTATGCACATCCGCCTGCTGTTGCTCACGTTTTTCCTCCAGTTTTTCCCCGACCTCGTGCGCAACGGCCACCTCTACATCCTCGACACGCCACTGTTCCGCGTGCGCGACAAGCAGCACACGCACTACTGCTACTCCGAATCGGAAAAACAGGCGGCCATCGCCAAACTGCGCGGCAAACCCGAAATCACCCGCTTCAAGGGCCTCGGGGAAATATCGCCCAACGAATTCGGCGCTTTCCTCGGCGCCGACATGCGCCTTGATCCGGTCATCCTGCCCGAGGAAACCAACCTCGACCACGTGCTAGATTACTATATGGGCAAAAACACCCCGGAGCGCCAGGAATTTATCATCGGAAATTTGCGCTTCGAAATTGACCTGGTGGAAGGGACTAACGGCGTGGAAAAAGCGGAAACGGTAGAGTTGGGTGTGACGTGATTGGACACGGATGCCACGGATGAGACACGGATTTTCACGGATTCTCTTTCTAATATTTTTGATCCGTGAAAATCCGTGTCTCATCCGTGGCATCCGTGTCCAATCCTTCCGCATAGGAAACAAGTAGGCAAGACGTACTTTTGGCACAAACTTCTTTGTCATGTCATCCACCACCGACGTTGCCGCCCTGAAAAACACCGATGCCCCGCCCGCGCCTTGGGAAACCACCGCCGCCGCCGCCATTCGCGCCCGCAAGCGCGCGGCCATCCGCGACTACATTTCGACATTGGATCCCGAGCGCGACTGCCAGCAGATTTCCTATCTGGTCTCTTGCTACGAATTTCCCTGGGACACAACGCGTTCGCTCGAGTTTGCGCTGTTCCGGGTTTTTGGCGTGGCCAAGGGTTCACCGTTGCTGGTGCAGACCGGTGAGTTTGTGCAGCGCACCCAGAAACGCTACGACGACACGGTGCTCATCCTCTCCGAAATCCTCGAAAGCGGGGGCTACGACACCCCTCGAGGCCAGGCCGCCCTCGTGCGCATGAACAAACAGCACGGTCGCTTCCAAATACCCAACGACGAATATCTGTACACCCTTTCCACGTTCATACTCGAACCCATCCGCTGGAACGAAAAGTATGGCTGGCGACCCTTGACGGAAATCGAAAAACAGGCGAGCTACTACTTCTGGCGCGAGATCGGGCGCCGCATGGGGATCCGCGACATACCCGACAGCCTGGAGGCTTACGACAAATTCAACCGGGATTTTGAGGCCGCGGAATTCCGCTATTCACCCGACAACGAAGTGATCGCCGTGGCGACGCGCAACCTCATGCTTTCCTGGTTTTTGCCCAAAGGACTTTGGAAAATCGGCGCGCCGTTCGTGCATGCCATGATGGACGATCATCTGCTCGAAGCCGTGGGCATGAAGCCCGCGCCGCGTTGGATGCAACGTATGGTGCAAGGGGCGGTGCGTGTACGTGGGCGCCTGGCCGGCCTGCTGCCGCCACGGCGCCGGCCCCGACTGCTGACAAAAATACCCACCCCGACGTATCCGGATGGGTATGTGATTTCGGAGTTGGGAGCAGCGAGGTAGCAAGGCGCCGTAATGCTGGCTTTTCCAATCGCAGAGGGTTTCTAAAAAAGTTGATTTTCAAAAAAACTCCACGTCACTGCGTCTCTGCGGTGAAATTAGGCAGGTTTTGTAGAAAAAATCACATCCATCGGGATGCGCACGTCCACGTTCGGGTCGTAGAGTTCTTCGCCTAACGAAAACACTTCGTGATCTAAAGGCCCTTTAAAAACGTATATGGACTGGAGGGAGGGAATCACCACCCAGCAGGATTTGACACCGAAGCTGAAGTAGTCGTTCGTTTTGTCAATAAGCGTTTGCAAAACCTGCGAGGGCGACAGAATTTCGATGGTCACCAGCGGCGGGTCCTTGCGCTTTACCTCGTCGTGAAAAAAATCAATCGGTTCGGGCGGGCAGATGCAGATGTCGGGGATGGATTTTTCCCCTGGAGTGTCGAGAGTGAGTTCAGTAAAGCATTCAAACTGATCTGCATAGTGCGTCCCCAAATAAACGGCAATACGCGTTTGGAGGCGGGCGTGGATTTTGCTCGGCATAGGTTTTCCGCGTTCTATTTCGTAATCGGAGAGGACTGGCAGGGTTGCTACATCCATGGTCGTATATTTTTCAGCAAAAATAGGCGCAATTCTCCAAAAATCAAGGCTGGATTCTCATCAAGAACAGACACCCATGGATACACGAACTCTTACCCCCGGCACACTGCTTCAAACCGACACCCTCCAAGTGGAGCACCGGGAGATCGTTCTTGGCGACCATGCCCGGCTCGATCTGACGACTGCCAAAAGCACCAATGGCCCGACCCGCCTCGAACGGGTTTTTCAAAACCCGGACCGAATGGTCGGGCTGCACTATTGCCTGAACGGGAAATCCATCCTTACCCAGGGCAACCTCGTGGCAGGTGCGCGGTTGAATGACGAAACCTGCCATCTCATGCTCGCCCTGCCCAACCGGACCGACCAGATCATGAAGTTCGAAGGCAATTTTTCCTTGGCGTCGTTTTTCATTGACCTGAACCATTTTGCCGCGCTGCTCGGTACCGACTTCGAACGGCTGCATCCCATTTTTGTGCGTTCGGCGGGGTTGGGCGACAAGTGCAGTTGTACGGTGTTTCGATGGACTCCGGGTGCATACGCGGCTATTTCGCAGTTGTTGCACGCCCGGTTTTCCGGTGCGGCATCCCGCATATTTCTGGAAAGTAAAATGCTCGAATTAGTTGCCCTGATGCTTGATGCTCAAAACGATGCACCGAAACAACCCGCTGTGCTGCGCCCGTCGGATGCCGAAAAAATCCGCTGCGCCAAAGATTTGTTGCTGGCCGACCTGGCCAATCCGCCCTCGCTTGCCCAGTTGGCACGCCTCGTGGGCACCAATGAATTTGTCCTGAAAAAAGGATTTCGCGAACTGTTCGGCATGCCGGTTTTCCAGTTTTTGTACCAACGCCGCATGGTACACGCTTGGGAAATCCTGCAAAACGACCGTACAAAAAGCGTGGCCGAGGTTGGTTTTGAAGTGGGCTACGACGATCATTCGGCTTTTACCAGGGCATTTGCAAATTGTTTTGGCCTGCGTCCCAGTGAAGTTCGGCGCTGAAAATTCAAAATTCCGTTCAGGCACATTCGCGCTCCGTTGCTGCATAGCCTAGTGCTGGAACTTGCCGGCACCTTTGTTTGAGAAAAACAAATTTTGTTCACGATGAAAAATCTGCTCAACCCACCCGATCGCGATGCGCTCATCAGTCGCCTCGCCCGCCTCGCTCCCGACAGCCAACACCGATGGGGCACCATGACCGCCGACCAGGTAGTGCCGCACCTGACCGACCCCTTGCGCACTGCTACCGGCGACCGACCGGCAAAACCGATGCACGCCATTTTCAGCAAACCGATCATACAGGATTTGGCCGTTTGGATCATGCCCTGGCCAAAGGGGGCACCTACTGCCGAAGAGTTTATCCAGGGAAAAAAAGGTACGCCACCCGCTGAATTTGAACGAGACAAGCATGTTTTGCTGCTCGCGATCCACCAGTTTGTCAACCAGCCGGAGGACAAGCCGTATGCTCCAAACCCGGTTTTCGGGAACCTGTCGCCCAGGGCCTGGGGCCGGCTGATGTGGCGACACTTGGACCACCATTTGCGGCAGTTCGGACTTTAAAAAAAACGCAGAGACACAGAGACGCGGAGTTTTAAAAAAACTACCCTGCGTCTCCGCGTCTCTGCGATGCATTATTTTTCAAAGGAAAGCGCTCTTACCGCACCACCAATTTCCGCACACCACTGCCTTCGGCGGTATCCACCGAAATGGCGTAGACCCCTTCTGGCAACGTGGCCACATTCAGCACCAGCGTGTTCTGGCCGGCAGCCAACGCCAGCGTATGCACCATGCGCCCGGCTGCATCGAACACCCGTATACGGGCGTCCGACTTCAGGTTTTCGCCGAAGGCAAGGCGCACCGTTTCGGTCGCCGGATTGGGCGTCAGCAAGAAATCGAGCGCCAAGGCTTCCGAGGTGCCGAGCGGGAGCGGTTCCACCGTGAAACAATCGTAGATCAGCCCGCCCTCGCCGTCGGTCACGGAAAAGCAGAACTTGTCCGTGAGGGCGTTGGTGCCGTAGTGGAAATAGCGCAGTGCGCCGTTGTTTATGTCCGACTGGGAAAACTGGTAGCCCAAGGGCATCTCGCCGGTCCAGTTCCATTGCAACTGGCCGTACTGCGGCTTGCTCATCAGCGTGTACACCAATTGGTTGTCGGTGTTGTTGGCATCCTCGGTTTTAAGCAAAGAGGTCGCCACCTCGGCATTGGTGCCCGGGTCGAGTACCAAGGTGTTGTTGTTCACCAGCACCGGCGGGTTGAGCGAGCTGCTGGAGCAGAACTCGATCTCAAAGCCCGACAAGGTGCCGCCCGAACTCTGGAAGTTGTCCTTCACGCGCAACGTCCACATGCCGGTGGCGCTTTGGTTGTTGAAGGTGTTCAGGAGTTGTGGCTGCGAGGGCGCGATTTTGAAAACCTTGCCGGCGTTGGAGGGCGGGCATGCGAACGTGTCCGGCGCAGAGTCGTCGAAAGCGAAATTGAAGTTCCCGTTGTAACTGCCGCATTTTTGTTTGAAAAGCTGCACCTCGGTTCCGGTGGGGCCTACAATGCTGAACTCAAGGTCGCGGAAAAAGGTGTGGCTGCCCTGGATTTTCTTGACGTTCACGTCGCTGATGATGGCTCCGGCGGCCACGTTGATCTTGGACTCCACGACCGGAGTGCCGTTGGCCGAAATGTTCTTGGGCAGGTCGTTCGCCGCAAATGTGGCGCACACATCCACCAAGGTGGAAAACACGAATGGACCCAGCCAATCGCCCGAACCGCATTCGTTTTTGGGACGAATCTGCCAATAATACACGGTGCCTTTTTCCAAAAGCAGCGGCACCTGGAAGCTATCCACACTGATGCCGTCCAGTTGGGCCACAATCGTTCCCGGATCGAACGTCGGGCTGGTGGCCAATTGCACCTCGTAGGTATTGGCGTTCGGGGTGACGTTCCAGCGCAATGCCGGTGCGCGGTTTTGTCCGTCGGCACCGTTGGTTGGCGACTTGAGTGAAAGGGCGGAGTAGTCGTTGTTGAAAATCGAAACCACCTTCACCATCGTTTTGGTGATGTTGCCGGACGTGGCGCTGATGGTGAGGTCGAAGGTGCCTTCCGGTTGGTTGGCGGGCATGTCCAGTGTCAGCGTCACGTCGCTGCCGGGCGTGGCGGGATTGGGTGAAAAGCTGGCCGTGACTCCTGTCGGCATGCCGCTTGCGCTCAGGTCCAGCATGCCGCTGAAACCGGAAATGGGCGTACTGCTGAAAATGCTGCTGTGCTGTGCCGGCAGGCAGATCGTGTCGAACACCGCTGGCGCGCACAGGCTGAAAGACGGTTGTGCGGGCGCTTCGATGCGCAGGTTGGAGTTGGACATGTCGAAGAACACATTGTCCTGCGATTCCACCATGATGCGCACGTTGTTGCTGGTGACGTTCGGCACCCGGATGCACGCGCGTCCGTTGTTGGGCAGGTTGGAGGCTAGCGTAAACGGGAAGGAAACCCCGCCGTCGGTGCTCAGCCGGATGTTGACCAACTTGCTGTTGACAGGAGCCTTGTCCGTATTAGCAACGTCCCATTCGACAATACGGTCTTCGCCTTGGGTCCAGACGATGCCGTTTGCATGCGGGTACAGGACAACGAAAGGCCCGGCGCTGGTGGTAACGGTCAATTTGGTTTCTTCCCAGTCCTGGCCTGCGTTGCCGTCGCGAGCGGTTACCCGAAACGTCAGGTTTCGGGCGTATTGCGGCAGCACTTCCACGTCGGAAGTCGAATTGGAAGCCACCGTTTGCAAGCGGGGGAAATAGCGTGTGGGTTGGCTTGTGGGGTTGAAGGACCGGAACATCGGTGCGTTGCCTGTGGGCGAACCCAGCTGCGTGGACGGCCCGGTGTCGTATTGTTCCCAGCAGTAGGTCAGGGAGTTGCCATCGGGGTCGGTGCCTGCGGCGGTCAGCCGGAAAGGTGTGCCTACCGGGATAGATACGTTTTTTGGGCTGACGATGGACACCTCGGGGGCGTTGTTTGTAGTCGTGATGATACCGCCGCAGGTATTGCCCTCTTCGTTCCAAACGTACTGCTTGACTTGGAGGATAGAGCCGATGTGGTAGTACGAATCGTTGTCGCCTTGTACGTTGTTGTTGTTGGGACAAGCACCGGCGTAGGACATGATGGTGCTGCCGCTGCCCGGTTCGAAGGCAGTACCGGCGGCTAATTGTTGTTCTACACCAGGACAGTTGGACCAGGTATGGCTGGCATCCACCTGATGGCCGAACTCGTGCGCCGCCACCCGGTAAAAATATTCTGTGCTGGTGTTCGAGGCCGACGAGGCGCCGCGTGCCTTGTTCAGCGAAACGCAGGCCCGCCCGCTGACCACGCCGGCCTGGTTTCCGGACACATACCGGGCAAAGACGTGCCCGACATCGTAAGAGTCAATGCCGATAATGGGGTTGATGGCGGAAGGGTTCTGTCCCATCCAGTCGCCCACGGTATTGCCGGAATACGGGTCGGTATCGGGGTCCAGAAAAATAATCTCGTCGTTGTTGGCGATCAACACAAGGCGCACCCCGTAGTCGCGCTCCTGAATCGCCACGATGTAGTTGAGGGCGATATTGATGGCGTTCAGCGTCTGCTGTTTGGTGCCGCCATAAAACTGCGAGTACTCGCCCTTGGCGGCTATGGCGATCCGGTAGGTTTTCAGGTCAATAAAGTCGGTACCGCGTTCGGATGCCATGTTCTGGCTTTCCAGCAGTTTTTCCAATTTATCAGCATCGTAACCGTGGTCTTCGACGCCGCAAGGGATGCCGTTTGCGAGCACCTCGTCCTTGGGCAGGTCCGACAGGCGGTAGGCAATGTAGTGGGTTTTCATACCTTCTGCGTATGTGCGCACCGACTGGGAGGAACCGTAGGCATCGAACACGAAAGCGTGGAAGCCGAGGTAGCCTACGCCGAGGCGCACGATAGCGCCCGAGCCGTCGGCGGCTTTGCCGGCGTAAGTGCGGATTTCCGGGTATTTGGCCGTGAGTTCCGGTTCCATGATGGGCGATTCCCATACCCGAAACGTGCGCAGGGTGCCGTCGGCCAAGGGCAGGTCGAGCAGCAGCGGCTGTTGGCGGGCAGCGGCGCTGAACTCCATGGGGGCCTGGCGCAGGGCGGCGGTCATGGCAGCATAGTCCAGCCGGAACGTCTGGTACTGCACGGGCCGCAAGGTACGCTCGGCGTTTTCGGGGAGTTGGATACTTTGTTCCGCTACGGGTTTCCAAAAATTCAGGGCGTTTTGGGCAGAAAGGCTCATCCCAAGACCCATCAAACACACAAGTAAGGCGAGTTGACGCATGATGTACTGTTTTTTAAAAAAGGCGTGAATGGCAAATGGATCGTTATCGAGCAACAAAATTCCGGTTTTTGACCGGCTTGACCGCTGTTTTTCCAACGTTTGCTAAAAATGACGTAAAGTGTGGAGAAAATCTCAAGGTGTCGCCGGTTATTTCAGGAGCATCCGCACGAAGAGCACCACGCCCGAAACCAGCAACGCGATGCCAATGCCCTGTTGCAGGCGGCGGATATGCCTTGGGTTGAGGAAGGAGCGCACGCGTTTGGCGGCATAAGCTTTCAGCACGTCGGTGGCGATGAGCGCCAAGAGCATGCCGCCGAAAAACGTGACGGCTTCCTTGGGCGACCATTGGTTGGACACGACGACTGCGCTGGCGAGGCCGAGCCAAAAAAAGACGGTGAACGGGTTGATCGTGTTCAGCAAAAACCCGCGCAGGGCGTAGCCCGGATACCCCCAGCGCGTCCAGTTGTGCTCCACGCCCGGCGGCTCGGGGCCATCAATGGCGTCGAGTACCCGGTCGGCGGCCGTGTTGTGCTCATCTGCGACGGGCAGTTTCCGGTTCAGCAGGGTGCCCAGGCCAAAGAGCACGAGCACGGTGCTGCCGCCCAAGCCCGCCCAAAAGTTGAAATTGGGCAATGCCGTCAGCGCCGTCAGGGCATCCACCCAGCGATAGATCACGAAGATGTACAGCGCGTCGCTGACCCAAATGCCGGAGGCCAAGGCCATGCCCGCCCGGAAACCGCGGTCCAAACTGGCCTGTACGATGGCAAAGAGCAAAGGGCCTACCATAAAGCTGAGGGATAGGCCCATGAGGATGCCTTGGAAAATCATGGCGCGAAGGTATCAAAAATCAAAAGCTGTGTCACGGCTGCTTACTTCTTCCCTGAAATGCCGCACGAGAAAAAGGGTTATTGCCCATCAAACTGAATGGCAAGGGAAAAGGCTCGTGGTACACGCTGTCCTGAATTGCTCCAAGTCAAGAAGTCGCCCCGTCCGTTGACATCTAAAAATTGATCGCGACTAATCCGACTATATTCTCCTGTTCCGGCAGCGTACCTGCCCGGCGCAGGGCTAATCTCTTAAATCGATTTACCATGAATGTAGCAATCTTCAGGCTTGTGTTCAAGCCGGGTTTCTTGCTGGGCTGGTTGGCCGTTCTCTCCCTGGCAATGTCCTGTCTGCCCCAAAAACAACTTCCCTTTCAACTGCCCGACCTCGACCGACCGGGCAAGGACCAGATCGCAGACCGGTTTACGCTGCGGCGCGGGTACCCCGATACCTTGCTGCTCGGCGGGTTCACCATCGTGGTGGAAAAATATACCAAAACGGCCCGCTGGGACGCCAACCTGAAACGCTTTTCCGGCCTGACGGGCTATGGACGCGTGAAGTTCAGTTGCCAGTCCCATTTTTTCCCTTGGGGCGGCTTGTGGCGCGATGCTGTTTTCCAGCCGGTGACCGTGGCGGTGGTGGATTCCGTCCGGAATTTCAAAACGGAAATATCCGTGCGCGACGCGGCCCTGCTCGATGTGCCGAACAAAGCGGGCGAACGCGTCGAGTTGCAACTGCCCGTCTTCCAGGGCAAGGTCATTGACCTGAGCGACTACCTGAACGACTTGTATCCCAACAAACAACCCGACGGCATCCGGGTGGCGTTCGAGGACCTGACGGTGCAAATGAGCGCCATCCGGCCCAAAACAGGAACCGTGCTGCTGGGCGTAGCCACCTATCCCACCGTGCCGCCCATACCCGAGCCGCCGGTGACGCTTCCGGTGGCAGCAGGCTTCACGTTGGTGGTGGACACCTTCACCATCTCCACGGTCGGCGCCATTTCTCGGGCAAAATTAGTGCTGCCGAATTCCCTGACCGCCGGAGCCGAATGCCGCGCGGCCACGCTCGAACTGGGCGAAATCCTGCTCTCCCAGCGCTGCGAATTTTACAAGGAATTGCCCGACTCCGCCTTTGCGTTCGGTGTGGGACGCACCACGATGTACGCCACCGGGCGCGGGTTCGTGGCCGATTTCTCCAGCACAAAAACCTACGGGCCATCCGGCAAACCCAACCCCTGGAAAGGCGTGTACCTCTTTGCCGGCGAATCGGCCGGCACCCCGTCCGGGGTGGTGTCGAACATCGGCTACCTGCAAGCCCGCTACACCTTCCCGAACGGACTGGTAGAGGGCGACGGTCTTTGGGCCACGTTCGCTTGCGCCCGTCCCTACCGCTACCGAACGGTGCAGCCGGCGGGCTATACCCTGGGTTTCGAAGGGGCGCAATTGACCGTGCAACGAAGCGGGGTACAAACCGGCTCCTTGAACAACGTGAGGGCCATGCTTCCGAAAACCGGCGTGCTGGACAAGGACGGAAATACGGTGACGGTGCCGTTTGCCAATTTGGCCGTGAACGACCAGCTCGACCTCCGGGGCGGCGCGCCATTCTCCCCGGAAGGCAGCCTGTATTGGGGCGATCTGGTGTCGGCGCAGCCAATGCTGGCTTTCGGAGTCGAGAATGCCTCTGCTCGGGTGATCCTGTCGTTTTCGGCGCAAGCCAAACAGCCGTTTTTTCCCATTACCCCTTCGGGAGAACACTTCGACGAAACCATCCGCTGGGATTCCTTGCAGGGCGCGACGTTCCTGCTGAGTTCCGAATATGTACTGGCCATCAACGCCCGCAACATCCCGGCCACCTGGAGGCCCATGCCGCCGGGGATGAGTCCACATCTGAAACTGCAATTAGTCGGAAAAAGAACGGACACCTGGATAAACGTCGCGACGGAAGGGGTGCACTGCAACATGGAATCCGACATCCACCAGCCGAACAACACCAAATTAGGCGATCCAAGCGACCCGCTCTACGTCGGCAAAACGCCCTTCACCATCCTCTTTTTAAAAGACAAAAAACCCAGCAGCATCCGGCTGCGCTGCGTCGAAAGCGCGGTGTTTGATTGCGATCTGCGCGGGCAAATTGATTTGGCGGAGCCTTCCAAAACCCGACTGGACTTCAAAGAAATGGTGTTCACCTCCACCGCCCAAAATGCCGGAGGCAAGGTTGACCTTGGCGCAGGCGGCGCTTCGCTGGCATACTGGGGACTGGAGCTGGTGCCCAAGCCCGGGTTCTCATCTTCGGGCTTGGTCAGCGTGCGCACTGGCCAGATCGTGCTCACCGCTGCCGGTCTGAAAGAACAACGACACTTCGCCGCGCCGTTTTTCCTGACCTGGGGCGAAATGTTGGCCAATGGCGAGGTAGGCCGTATGTTTTTCGACTACAACTCCGCCGGACAAAAATTCGACGGCTTCCACTTCGTCACGACAGGCGTGGCCTTGTCGCCCTTCGATCCGGCGCAGCCGGCATTTTTGCGGGTGGGCGGCACAGCGCATTTCCCCTTCTTTGGCGGCGACTACCTGCACATCCGCGACTACTACAACCCCGCCCAACCGGCAGACCCGTTCAACAACCGGCGCGTGGAACTGAGCAGCGAAACCCTGACCGGCTTTTCCCCGACGGACTTTTCCATCGCGGGCAACTGGGCGGGCGACAGGGCGCGGTTCGCCTTCGATATCGCCTACGATTCAATCGCGCAAAGCGGCTTTACCGGAATGGGGCCGAGCACGCTCAGTTATTTGCTCGGCGGCGACATCGCGTCCACCTTGACGATGAACGAACGCGGCGCTTGCATCCGCATCGGTTCCAACCTGCTGGATCAGCGCTCCCTGGCCCTTGGGCCGGTGGCCAATATCTCGAACATCACCCGGATATGGGGCTGCGCCTGCATTGATCACGACCAGATCACCAACATCACCGTGGGCGGCGAGGTCACCAATGCCGCCAACGTCAGTATCGCCGCACGGGTGGGTTCCACGCTCATGGCCGTGTTGCAGGTGACGCCGACCACCTCGAAGCTCACCATGGACGGCGAAGCCTACGTCTCGCTCGGCGCCGCCGCCGACCTGCTCGTGAACGGCCACATCCAGATGTCCATGGACTATGCCAACGCCATACTCGAAGGCGAGGTGGCGGGTCAGTTCCGCGCGGCGGAAGGCGCGCTGGTGGTAGGCTCCTCCATCGAAGGCGAAGGCGAGGCAAACTGGCATATCGGCTTGGATTACCAGTACATACAAGGCATGATGGCCCTGCAAATCATGGGCACCGGCGGCGGCACCGGACTTGGTGCGGGCTTTTACGCCGGCTTCAATGCGCCCAAGGACGAGGCCTGGGTACTCATCGGCAGCAACCCCCGGTACAACCTGAACATGGCCCTCCTGCCCAACGAACTGACCGGCGTGTACGGTTATGTGCACTACAGCAACAGTGTGAACCTGTACGTCGTGTCGGGCGGCTACGAGCTGTACATCGGCCTCGGGGCCTTCCTGTCGCCGCCCCCAATACTGCTTCCAACGCTGGTGGGCAACTTCGGCGGACGCATCCACGGCGAAATCCTCGGCGGACTGGTTTCTGCCGGGGCCGGGTTCAACATGCAATTGGCCATAGGCCCACCCTGCGGACTGGGCTTCGAGGGCACCGTCAGCCTCGATGCCTGTGTGCTGTGGGTCTTCTGCGGGGGCGTTGACCTGACCGTAGGCCTCAACGGCTGCCAGGGATTTTACATCCAATAAACCAACCACCAACCAAACTCTATAGTCATGCAAGCAAACAAATTCTTTTCTCCGATATATGCGGCTGTGCTGCTCGCTGCTCTGGCCATCAGCACCACCATGCAGGCCCAAAACGCTGTGGCCGTGAGCAGCAACCCCGGGCCGGGGCTGCGCATCGTGCTCCGCTGGGAGTCTGTGCCCGGCGCCGCCAGCTATCAACTTCACCGGGGCACTGCACCCGGGGTGTACCCCGCAGCCGCATTGGCCACGGTGCAGCGGGCAGCCAATTGTGCGTCGGTCCGCTCGCTGCTGATCACCACGCCGGATTCAGCCGACTGGAAACTCGTCGAGCGCGCGCTGGCGGATGCCGCGACGTTGTTTCCACCATGTTCCATTGCCACGCTGGCGCCGGGTAGCGAAAAACACAACCGACTGTTGGTGCTTGCCCGGCACAACTTGGCCGTGGCCAAAACCCTGGGCCTGGCATTCGAGGACAACACGGTGGTTCAAAACACAACCTACTACTATCGGATCCGGGCCTTGAATGCAGCGGGCAGGGAAATAGCCACCATAGTCACCGACCTCATGGTCGTGGCGGGCGTATTTGTCCCGCTACCGGCGCCCGCAGGGCTGGTGGCCGAACCCGGCGATGCCATGGTGCTGACCCGCTGGAACGCGGTGCCGGGAGCGGCAGGGTACCTCGTGCAACGCTCCCCGATTCCGGCCGGTTTTTTCGTCCGGGTCAATGAAAATACCCTGACCGCACGGGTGAGCCACAAACTGAACGGCGACACCCTCGCGCCGAACACGGAAGGTTTTCTGGATATCCAGCATTGGGACACCTTGACGGGCGAACCCACGGCGCACCTCGTCAACGGGATCAATGTCTTTGGACCGTCCAACGACAAAAACTATTACTACCGTGTTCGCGCCGTGGACCTGTTCAACCGTGCCGGTACTGTTTCGGCGGTGGTCGGCCCGGTGGTGCCCCGGGATTCCACGCCGCCCGCCGTACCGCGCGACATTCTGCTGACGGCAGACGATGCCACCGGGCATGTCAACATCCGTTGGGAACGCGTGCGCTTCGACGAACAAGGGCACCGCGATTCCGTCAAAGCCTACCGCATCTACCGCTATGCGTCGTCGGGAAACCCAAACACCACGCCCTCTGTATTTCTGGGCACGGTTTCGGCACCCGTCAACAACCAGCGCACACGAGACACGACCGATCAGGACCCGATCCTGCGTTCGGAATTCGGCGATCGAATGTGGTGGTACCGGATCAAATCGGTTGACCTCGCGGGCAACGAAAGCGCGTTTTCCACGGCATTTTCGGTGACGGTGAAAGATGTCACCGCGCCCGGCCTCGTACAAGGCTTGACGGCTACCGGGATGAACAAGTCCATAGATTTAGCCTGGTCGCTTAACCCTGAACCGGACATGGCCGCTTATGCCGTTTACCGCAGTCTGTGCCATCGCGGCTCCTGGGTGGAATGTAAAAAAGCACGGGATTGCCCCGAAAAACGCGCGTTGTACGAATACCTGCAAGGCAAAGCCGAAGATTTCACGCCCCAAGAGCGCGAGCGTTTGTACGAAATCGCCAAAACAATGGAGTGCCCGTGCAGCGGTGATTTTGTGTATCTCGGCGAGATCACGCAAGACTCGGCAAAAAGCGCCCTTGATGCCGGTCACATCATTTTTTCCGACCGTACGGTGCCCGAAGGGTCGCCGTTGTGCTATGCCTACTGGGTGAAAGCCGTGGATGGTTCGGGAAACCGCAGCGGCGAATTTCCGGTGCCCTCCCCCGCCGAGCAGGCCGGGATCGTGTGCGAGCGCCTCCGCGACCGCACGCCGCCGGAGCCTGCCCTGCTTTCGGGCTTGTTTGCACGCGACGGTGCGATCCGGGTCGAATGGATGGGGCCGCCGACGCAGGACATCCGCGCCTACCACGTGTACCGCGCCGAAGCGCCCAACGCCATTGCCGAGCCGGCTATAGGCGACTATAAATGGGTGGGCGGCATGACCGTGGAGTATCCGCCTGCATCACCGGTGGTGCTGACGCAGCCGTACAAACCACCGGTATTACCTGAGTGCGGCCTGATTCCGGTGCAGGTTAACGAGTGGATGAGCCAGGGTACGTTCACCGATGCCGGCGTGGATCCGAAAAAAACCTACTGGTACCGGGTGGTCGGTATTGACTACGACGGCAACGAGGGTTTGCTCGACCGCGCTGCGCCGATCAGCACGTTTACATTCGACCGCAAACAGGAAGCCGCGCCGGAATTCGACGCGGTGGTTCCGACGGGCGATCCGTGCGGACTGGAATTGCAGTGGTCGCCGGTGTTCGACCCGGCCCTGCAAGAAGGTTTTTTGGTGTATCGCAGTACCTCGGCTAGCGGGCCGTTTACACCCATCACGCTATCGCCTGTGCAGGGAAATTCCTTCCAGGATGTGCAGGTGGTAAAGGGCCAGACGTACTGGTACCGGCTGGCCGTGTTGATGAAAAACGGGCGCATGTCCTTGCTGACGGCGGCTACGCCGGGGACGCCTTGACTAACTTTTCACAAAAAAACAAAAACCGCATTATGAAAAATAAACTGATCACCAGCCTTTTACTCGGCATGCTTTTATCCGCTGTCGTGCGTGCACAAGACCCCCTGTGGGTGCGCGACAACACGTGGTATTTCGATAATTTCACCCAGGCGGAAGTCGGCTGGGATGTCTTTCGGGAAACCTTCATCGGGGTGGCGCCTGCGCCTTCGGGCGATTTCGACCTGCTGTTGTTCGAGACGATTTACAAACAGAAACTGTTTGAGACCGGCCACTGCTTCGGCATTGACTTGCTGGCGATGATGATGCTGAAAAACGGCGGCCATCTGGGTTACTGCCACCCGCCGTATGTGTATGCTGCCGAGTCGCCCGACCCGGCCGATGGAACGGTCGGCCCCTCCGATACCATCCTCCGGCGTGCCATCCAGATCATGCACGGGCACCAGATCACGCACCGGTTTTTGTTGTTCCTGCTCGACGTGATCACACAAAACCAGCAGCGCAACGGCAACTATGCCTACCAGCAGTACGTGTACTACACCGCCAAAAACGACCCCTGCCTGATCAGCGTGACCAAGAGTATTTCGCCCGCCGATGGTGCGCACGTGGTGGTGCCGTTTTTTGCCGAAGACCTAGGCGGTGGAACCAAACGCCTGTACGTGTACGACCCCAACCGATCCTATTACGAGGCAGGTGCGGCGGGCCACGATTACTACCACAACCGCCAAAATTTTATTGAAATTACGGCAGGTGGAACCTGGACGTTTACGATGGATGGCGGCGAGGTGTTCACGGGCAATCCGGGCAGTGGCGGGAACTGTGTGGTCATTCCTCTTTCGGTGGCCGGCAAAAAAGACAGGCTTCCGCAGTCGCTGTTCGCGGAAGGCGCGTATGCGCTGAACTCGATTTTTATTTTTGGAAAAAACACCCGGCTGCGCCAACTCGCCCTGCCGGAAACCGGCCGCCAATGGCTCGATACAAAGGGCGACGATCTGGAACCGGACGAAGCATGCCGGATGACCAACGTGGTCCCCTTCATCCCGCAAACCGGCGGCCGGCCCGACACCACGGACAACCAACTTTGGTTCATTCAGGGGAATGATCCGTTTGAAATTACCCTCGAAGCCGGCACGGTTGCCGGGTACCGCGTGGGGTTCATGGGAGCACAGGCATATCTGGAAATTGAATCTCCCGGACTCGGGCAAGACCGCTTGCGCATCGAGGGCATCGGTACTGCCACGCCGGTGTGTACCTGGATGAACGGGGCGGACAGGACGCGGCAGGTGACGGTGCGTATAAGACAGGAGGATGGGACTTTTTGAGTTCGCCTCACACTTTCCCCACCAACACCACTACCGTCGGCATAGGATTTCCGTTCGGGTTGTCCTCGGCGGAAATGGCGAACGCTTCGGCGTTCTGAATGAAGGGGAGCGCCTGCCAGGAATCGGGGCCACTCAATGTCACCATGCCCATGCTGACGGGTTTGCCGTCCACAATAGCCCAGAACTGGAAGTATTTGCCCGTTTCAGGGGCGGGCATACTATTGATGTCGAGCGCGGTTTGGGCACGGGTGGGGTTGTGCCACACCGTGGCGGTAGTTTTGGTTTCGGCGCCAGGAGCGGCATCGCTCAGGATGATGGTCCGGGTGTCGCGGTCGCGCAGCAGGGCGATGATTTCCTGCGTACGGGCCTGCTCCAGCGAGCGGGTTTTGCAGTCGTCCACCTGTTTTTGTAAGGCGGCAACCTGCTCGACTGCTTTGTTTTTTTGTTTCAACAGCCACGCCAACTCCAAAGTGGCGCCAAACAGTAGAACGGCTACAAATAGCAGTAAAGGCATAAGCCGAATGCTCTGGCCCCCCCCTATGGTGGAGGGCTGCTCGTTCCGCAGTTGTTGCACGATATGTTCCTTCAGGCCGGACGGCGGCGGCACGGCATTGGCCAGAGCCACTTGCTCCAGCGTGCGTTCGATGGCATCGAGTTCGGCCCGTACTTCCGGGTGCGCTGTCGCCATGCGCTCCACCTCGGCGCGTTCGGCGGGCGAGCACTGGTTCAGCGCGTAGGCTTCCAGCAGGCCGGATTGTAGGAAGGTTTGGATGTCCATGGCGTACTTGCGTGGTTTGGGTTGGAGTGTTTTTTTAAAAAATCAGACGCGACAAGGCGACGAGCAGCGCAGCCAAAAGTACCGGAAGCCCCTCTCCGAACAGGCGGCGCAGTTCGCCAATGGCGTAGCGCAACCGTGTCTTGATGGTGCCGATCGGGATGCCGGTTTCTTCGGCGGCCTCTTCCTGGGTGTAGCCCTGAAAATACAGGAGGTCTATGAGGAGCCGGTATTTTTCGTCGAGGCGGCCCACCAGTTCCCGAACGCCGATGTGGTCGGGGTTCAGTGCGTATCCGCCGGGACTATGTACGAGGGCATCGGCGGAATCGGTTTTTTGCCGCTGGCGGAATTGGGCCGAACGCGTGGCGTCAATGGCCGCGTTCCGGGCGATATTGACCAACCAGGTGAACAGGCGGCCTTTGGACGGGTCGTAGGACGCTGCATTTCGCCACACTTTCAAAAACGTGTCCTGCAGGACCTGCTGCGCCAGTTCGGGCGATTGCACGACCCGAAGCACCACACCGTACAAAGCGCCGCCGTAGGCATCGTACAGTTCGCCGATGACAGCCTGGTCTTGTTGCTGGAGCCTTGAAATGTATTGGTCTTGCATGGATAGGTTTTATTGGGGCTGCATGGATGCGGCTGGATATGACACGGGCTTTGTAGATGGAATGGCATCGAACCGGAAGCCTTTTGCCATAAAATGTTCGAGCAGGGCGGGCAGGACAAAGCGCAGTTTGGCCACGGTCTTCAGGCTGTCGTGCAACACGACGATGGAGCCGGGGCGAGCGTTTGCTACGATATTGTTCAGGCACTGTTCGGCAGAGAGGTTGGGGTCGAAATCGCCGCTGAGCACATCCCAGAACACAATTTTGAAATGGCGTTCCAGAAATGCCCGTTGTTGGGGCAACAGCCGTCCATAAGGCGGCCGGAACAGGTTGCTCTGTACTTTTCGGGCGCAGTGGCGCACGTTGTGCAGGTATTTGGTGGTTTCGGTGTCCCAGCCGTTGAGGTGGTTGTGGGTATGGTTGCCGACAGAATGCCCCTCGGCGAGCAGCCGGTGAAAAATATCGGGGTTTCGGTCCACGTTTTCGCCCACGCAGAAAAATGTGGCCTTGGCGCCAAACGCGTGCAATGTGCTCAGCACCCACGGTGTGACGTCGGGGATAGGCCCGTCGTCGAAGGTGAGGTACAACACCTTCTCGCGGGTGGGGATGTGCCAAAGGCAGGTCGGCCACAGGGCCTGTACCAATTTGGGCGTCTTGACTAAATACATGGACAGAATGCGTGATGTTCGAATGCACTAAGGATTATCCTGACAAAAAGACCTACTTTTGCCCATAAAAAAAGCAAAGTACCGGCAAATATTTGATTCCACGGTGCTGCGAACTGTTTTTGGTGCGTGTTTTCCGTCTGCAACAACCGCCTTTGTCGGTTTTATACGGATTGCCGGCGTGCAGCACGAACCCTGATTTAACCAGCCAAACCACATCGGGCCGCCAACAAACCGGCCCAAAAACAACCTGCAAAACGAATGTCCGTACGCGTACGATTTGCCCCATCTCCTACAGGCGCCCTGCACATCGGGGGCGTCCGCACCGCTTTGTACAACTATCTTTTTGCCCGGAAGCACGGCGGCACGTTCATCCTCCGCATCGAGGATACGGACCAGAACCGCTATGTGCCCGGGGCCGAGCAGTACATTATCGAGGCGCTCCAATGGACGCAGCTCATTCCCGACGAAGGCGTGGGTTTCGGTGGCGGCCACGGCCCCTACCGCCAGAGCGACCGAAAGGACATGTATCAACAGTATGCGCATGAACTGGTTCAGCGGGGCCATGCCTACTATGCCTTCGATACGCCGGAAGACCTGGAACGGTTGCGCGAGGCCGAAGCAAATTTTACCTACAACTTCCGCACGCGGGCCGGCCTGAAAAACAGCCTGACCCTTGCCGCCGATGCCGTGCAGCAACACCTGAAGGCGGGCACGCCCTGTGTCGTGCGCCTCAAGGTGGAACCGGATCAGGCCATCCGAATCGAGGACCTGATCCGCGGCGAGGTGGTGTTCCAAAGCAGCGAATTGGACGACAAGGTGCTCCTCAAAGCCGACGGCATGCCGACCTACCATTTGGCCAACATCGTGGACGACCACCTCATGGGCATCACCCATGTCATCCGCGGCGAGGAATGGCTGCCCAGCACGGCGCACCACGTCCTGCTGTACCGGGGGTTTGGCTGGGAGGACACCATGCCGAAGTTTGCGCACCTGCCGCTGATCCTCAAGCCCGAGGGCAACGGCAAATTGAGCAAACGCGACGGCGCCAAGTTCGGCATACCGGTATTTCCGCTCGCATGGGCCGGACAAACCCCGGAGGAGAGTTTTCCGGGCTTCCGCGAAACCGGTTTTTTGCCGGAGGCGACGATCAATTTTCTCGCCCTGCTCGGCTGGCACCCCGGCGACGAACAGGAGATTTTCAATCTGGACGAACTGACGCAGGCATTCTCCATCGAGCATATCGGCAAAAGCGGGGCCCGGTTCGATTACGAAAAAGCCAAGTGGTTCAACCAGCGGTACATTCAGGCCGCCGACAACAAGGCACTGGCAACGCACATCCGTCCGTTGGCCGAGGCAAAAGGCTACGCCACCGAGGAGATGTTCCTCGTACAGGTCGCCACGCTGATGAAGGAACGCGTCACATTCCTGCCCGACTTTGTGGAGCAGGGCTACTACCTGTTCGAACCCGTGCGCGCCTACGACGACGAGATGGTCCGCAAAAAATGGAACCCGGACTTGCGGCCGCACTTCGAGGCGTTAATCAATCTGGTGGACGGAGCAAGCCTGTTCGAGGCCGCTGTTTTGGAAGAGGCGGTCAAACAATTTATGCAGGAACGCGCCCTAAAGCCGGGCGATGTGCTGTCCCTGTTGCGCCTTGCGCTTGCCGGTACCATGAAAGGCCCAGCCGTGTTCGATATGGCGGCTGTGCTCGGCAAGACGGAAACGGTACGGCGCTTGCAAACGGCATTGGCGCATTTTTTGAAGTTTTGAGTTTGGAGGTTTCGGGTTTGGAGGTTTCGGGTTTCGGGAGGCAAACGTTCTTGATTCCTGATTCCCAAGAACCGTCACAAACCAGCACAAGGTGTTTTAATCAAAGGGCATTCCTGTCTTAACCATACTTTTGAAACGCTTTTTTTCTATGGCAAAAAAAAACAAACCCAAATCCAAGTCGAAAACCGAAACGCCGCAGCCTTCCGTACATGATGACCTGAGGGGCATGAACATTTCCGTAAACGAGTTTGGCGAAATCATCAAAGACTACAACGTTGACCACATCAATGCCTTTCTCGACAAAAAGGTGAAAGATAAAAAACTAGACAACGAAGCCTCGTAAATTGCCTTTAGAACCCCACTGCTGAACCCGTGGGCGGAGAATACCCAACCAGAAACTCTCCAACCAGAAACCCCAAACCTGCTAATCCAGCACTAATCCATGAAAGTCGGCCTTCATCCCTTGACACATTCCGACGGTCTTCGGCCGTCTGTATTTGAAACATCAAATTATGACAAACCGGTTACGCACGTCCGTACAGGCCGTGCTTGGCTTTTTTACCGTGCTTGCCTGGATGGCGCTGCCTGGCGATGTGTTCGCCCAGCAGGGCTTTTTCAATTTCAACTATCCAGGCCCGAACACCATCATCATTAAGCCCGCCACCTGCTCCAATACCCTGGCGGGCAACATCGGCACCCCCACCGTTACCTCTCCCTTCGGCTACAACATCACATTTTCCGCCTTCGACCCCGTAGCCTCCGGCTTTCAACTCACCGACCCGTGGTCGTACAACAACGTTGCCCAAGTGATCTGGCAAGTGGCCGACGATCAGGGCCATACTGCGGCATTTGAATTTTTTGTCAATTTTGTGGACACTACCAAACCGGTGATCATCACCGCCGGCACCCCGCCCACCGCCACCTACGCCTCCATCAAGCAGGTGCCACCAGCACCCACACTCACAGCCACGGATAGCTGTGGAAATCCGGTAGTCACCTTTTCCCAAAGCCCGCCGCCGCCCCTATGCGCTGGCGGTGTTTTCACCCGCACCTGGTTAGCCACCGACGACTCCGGCAACACGGGCGTGTTCACCCAGACCATCACGATCCTCGTGGACACCTTGCCGCCCACCGTCACCACGCCCCCGCAAGACGGCTCTGCCTCCTGCACCCAGGTAGCAACCGCCTATCCCGCATGGTTGGCGGCACAGATGGCGGCGTTCAAAGCGACCGACCCATCCGGGGTGGCATCCTACGCCAACAACGCGCCCGCCGTCCTGACAGGCAGTTGCCCGTCACCGATCACCGTAATTTTCACGGCCACGGACAGCTGCGGTTTTGCCGTCACCCGCACCGCCACGTTTGCCTCGGTGGACGCCACCGGGCCCGACATTCTCCGGGCGCCGCAAGACAGCGTGGCCGCCTGCTCGCCGCCCAACGGCAACCACCTGCTGGCACTTGCCGACTGGATTCACCGCCGGGCCGGACTGATGGCCGCCGACTCCTGCACCCCGCTGGCCGAACTCGTGTACACCATGCAGATCAACGGCGTGAACCGAGATTCCGCCGAGATTACCGCCGCATTTTTGGCCTCTTTGGCCAACGGTTGCGGCCCACAAAATTTTGGAAACCAAAACTATCCGAAGGTGCGCGGCATGGTCGCCGTGGACTTTTTTGTCCGCGATGCCTGTGACAGCACCACCTTCCTCGGCAACGCCAAATTCGGCGCGATAGACACCGTGCCGCCGGTCATTTCGGGCGTTATGTTTACCGAAGAATGCGGCGGCGGCAACGACGGCACGGCACTTGTCAACTGGATCAATGCCCACGCCAACGCCACGGTCTCGGACGACTGCTCCGCCTACACCTGGACGAATTTTTCCTGGACCACCTCGACCGGACAAACCGGCTCCGGCATGTTCGGGGCCGGGCCGTATCCGGTCATCGTGGCGCACGACTGCAACTGGCACGCCGATGTCACCTTCCGCGCCACCGACGAATGCGGCAACATCGGCAGCAGCGTCATCCGGTTCCGAATTCGGGACACCACCAAGCCGGTGTTCGCGCCCTTGCCGACCGATACGATTTTTTGTCCCATCCTGACCCCGACGATGCCCGCTTCGTTTGTCAGCGACAACTGCGACAGCGCCGCTGCGCTCACCTACACATTCGTGCCCACCAACCAACTTTGTCCGGGTTCCTACACGCTCCAGGTCACCTGGCTGGCTACCGACGACTGCGGCAACACCGCCACCGCCATGCAGACAGTAGTGGTGCGCGACACCACCAAACCGTTCATCACCTTGTCCCCGCCGAACGTGACCATGCGCTGCGACACGTTCGCGATGCCGCCGGCCCCGGTGTTGGGACAACATGTGACAGCCGTGGACAACTGTGGCATGGTAATAGGCCTGACGTTCAGCGATGTGTCCACGCAAAATCCCAACCCCGTTACATGCGGGCATTATGCCTACACGATTACGCGTACGTTCGTCGTAAGCGACGACTGCGGCAACACCACCACTGCGCAACAACTCATCACCGTGGTGGAAAACATTCCCCCGGTCATAACCGGCTTTTTGGATACCACGCTCGTGTGCGAAGTGCTGCCCATTACCCCGCCGCCGACAGCTGCAGACGTATGCACCGGTATTGCGTCTGCTCCTGTATTGATTAGTGAAATCATAGACAACCCCGGCTGCGGCGACACCTACACGAAAATTCTGACCTGGGAAAGCACGGACGTGTGCGGCAACTCCAGTCAGTTCTCCCAAAATGTACATGTCGTGGACACGGTGAAGCCCGTGCTCATCGGTGTGCCCGGCGACGTGACCGTGGAATGCAATTCCGTGCCGCTCCCTCCCGCGCCAGGTGTTGTATTCGGCACCGACAACTGCGACGAGGCCGTGGACATTGCTTTTGTGGAAACCCTGATCCAGGACCCCAATCCGGCCAACTGCGCGCATTGGGCCAACTACCTTGTGCGGCGGGAATGGACGGTGGAGGACAACTGCAGCAACAGCCGCACCTACACCCAAACCTTAACCGTGCTGGATCGCACCGGCCCCGAAGTGGTCGCCTTGGACACGGTGCATGTACCGACGGCTCCCGGACTTTGCGGCGCCAATGTACAGGTGCCTGCACTTTTATCGGTCTTCGACGACTGCACGGCACAGCCAAGTCCGATCACGCTTCGCGACACCGTGGTGCTGACCGCCAGCGGCGTGCCCGTTGATCAGGTACCCGTAAATCCTGTGTTGTTTTCCTGGGCTGCGCCCAATATGCCGCACAATACGCCGGTGTTGGGAAATGCTACCCTGACGATTTACCTCGACAATGCCGACTCCGAACTGCCGTCCGAGTCTTTTCAGGTGTACGGCGAAAGTGGCTACCTGATCGGCCGCACCAAACTGACGAACGTATCCTGTGGATTCAGCGATACCACGTTCACGCTTCCGGCGGCACTCCTGAACACCTGGCTTGCCGACGGGCAACTGAACCTCACGCTGACACCAAACGGCTCCGGCCCCAATGCCTGCAACGCGTTTTGTTCGGGCGGACGTGCCCGGGCGACATTGACCTACCAAGTGGCCACGCCGCAAGTACCGGTCACCATCACATACTCGGTGGATGGCGGGCCTGAAGCGAACTATCCGCCGGCAAACAGTATTTTTCTCGATACAGGCGAACACCTCGTGCAGTACGAAGCGACGGATTGTGCCGGCAACACCACGACGGCCACTACGCTCATGCTCGTCGAAGACCAGGAACCACCGGTGGTGTCGCCTCCTGCGGGAATAACCACCCACGTTGGAGCGGCTAATTGCAGCTCCTCCATCGTGCTTCCCTTTCCGACCCTGCAGGAGAACTGTGCGTTTTCAGGGGATCTGACCAAGTCGTCTGGTATTGCCTTGGTGCAATTCGAATCGGACCCCAATGCGGGCTGGGTACCGAAAAACACGATTCTCAGCGTCTCCGGTTTGTTGCCAAACGCCGTGACGGGCGGAACCCTGAGCATTCGCCACAAAGGCGACAACGGCAATCTCGGGGAGTTTTTCCGCATACTGGATGAGCAGGGGGGCTTTTTGGCAAATACCGGCATCGCCGCTTCCGGCCAATGCACGGATGTACATGAGACCACGATACCTGTTTCGGCTGCGCAAATAAATGCATGGGCGGCAAACGGCGCGGCAAGTTTCCTGCTTCAGGCCAACCGCGACGTGGTGAATTTCAGCGATTTCATCAATCCTTGCGGGCCGCTGAACGCCGGCAACTTCGACGGCATCAGCACGGTGGAGGCTGTGCTGGAATACAACTACGCCGTAGTGGAATACGAAGTGCGCAAGGGCGTCCAAATTATCCAGTCCGGCCAGTTGATCGGCGGCCAAACGAGCGTGTCGCTCCCGCCGGGCAACTACACCGTGCAGTACAAAACCACCGACAACAGCGGGAATACGGGTACGGCTATCTATTCCGTCGCCGTGCGCGATACCGTGCCTCCGGTGGCTAAATGCCAGCCGACTACCATATTCACCAACCCCCACGGCTCGGTCAACTACGTGCTGACTCCTCTGGAGGTGAACAATGGCAGCATGGACAACTGCTCCGGTACGAACCTGACGTTTGCGTTGTCGCAGACCACGTTTACCTGCAACATGGCCGCGCTGCCGAACAACATCTACCCGGTGACGCTCACCGTGACCGATACTTCCGGCAATTCCGCCACTTGCACGACCACGGTTCGCGTGGAGACGGTGGCCCCGATCCCTACGGTCACTGCCAGCGTGTGCGAAGGCGGGCCGGTACAGTTTTCCGCGAACCCGCCAGCGCCCACTACCGGCTACACCTATTTGTGGAACGGACCGAATTTCATCTCCATGAACCCCAACCCGATCATTCCTGTGACCTCCAGCGCCAACGAAGGCACGTATGTGGTGACGGTGACAGGACCAACTGGCTGCACGGCCTCGGGAAGCGTTTTGCTGGATTTGACCAATTTGCCCACGCAGCCCGTGCTCACCGTGCCGAGCCTGATCTGCTCGGGCACCGTACTGACGCTTCAGTGCCAAACCTTCGGCGGCACTACAGTGTCGTACTCGTGGTTTGTGGGCACTCCGGCCAACCCGACCTTGTTGGGCACGACGCCCATACCCATGTTCCAGATGGCCAACCTGTTTCCGGGAGTGTATCAGTTTCATGTGAAAGTGACCTCCGACGGATGCGTGTCGTTGCCGTCGGAAGTGAAAGAGGTGACGGTACAGGCACGCCCGGTAGCCACGGTGGTCAATTCGACGGTTTCTGTGTGTACCTGCGAGGCAATTTCCTTGGGTACCAATGTGCAGGGGCCGGGCATCACGTACACGTGGACCGGGCCGGGCGGTTTTGTCAACTCGACACAGTACCCGCTCGTGACCTCCTGTGCCCAGAACTTTCACGCCGGCACGTACACCCTGATCGTGTCGGCCAACGGATGCTCGTCGCTGCCGGTGACCGTTACTGTGGAGGTGCGGCCCAAGCCGCCCAAGCCCCAGATCAGTGGTGACGCCACGGCCTGTGCAGGCGACACCATCCAATTGACCTGCACCAACATACCTACGGCCGGGCAGTACCAGTGGATTTCGCCGCCGCCGAACTTGGTGGCCACCAACACCAGCATCAATACGCTTGTCATCCCCAACGCCTCCCCGGCGATGCATTCCGGCGGTTGGCGTTTGCAGGTCATGCAAAACAATTGCACCTCCGACCTGTCGGACCCGTTCAACGTGTTTGTCCAGAATTTCCCCAACATATCGGCCACGTCCAACTCGCCGGTATGCCAAGGCGGCACGCTGACGCTGAGCGCCAACTCGACCATGCAGGACGTGACGTTTGTGTGGAACGGCCCGAACAATTTTTCAGCTATAGGCGCCAATGTCTCCACGAATATGCCCGGTTCGGGGAATTATGTGGTGACGGTGAGCACCGTAAACGGCTGCACCAACGTGGCCACGGTGCCAGTGGTCGTGATCGCCCCGCCGGAGATCACTTCGGTCACGCACACGGCGCCGATGTGCGTGGATTGCGCCACAGATGCCCTGCTTCAGGCTACAATTTTCACTCAAAACGGCCCTGTGACATACTCGTGGACGGGCCCAAATTTCTCCTCGTCCTTGCCGCAGCCGGTCATCCCGAAAGTGTGCACCAGCGACAACGGCACGTACAACCTCGTCGTGACCGACATGAGCGGCTGCGTGTCCAATCCCAATTCCACGACGATCAACGTGCAGCGCCAGCCGGATCGCCCCTTGCTCGGCCCCAACCAAGGACTGTGTGTCGGCGGCACGCTCACGATTTCGGTGCAAAACGTAAATGCATACGGCAGCAACGTGCAGTTTGAGTGGCACACGCCCAACGGCATCATCACGCAGGCACAAGCCAACCTGATCATACCAGCTGCGGGGCTGCAGCACAGCGGCGATTACTGGCTCGTTGCCAAGGCCGCGGGCTGTTCCTCGGCGCCTTCGGAAACGGTCACGGTGACGGTGTTTTCCATTCCTCCCGCCCCGAGTGTGAGCTCCAATTCGCCCGTGTGCGCGGGCGATACCCTGCGGTTCTTCGCTACGGCAGTACCGGGCGCCATTTATGCGTGGACCGGGCCGAGTTTTGCCGCAGGCGTTCAAAATCCGGTCATCCCACAGGCCAACCCCGGCACGCATCAGGGTTGCTATACGGCAACCATTTCCCTGAACGGCTGTACCTCGCCCGTAAGCAATCCGGTCTGCGTTGAGATTCGCGTCCGACCGCCCGCACCGGCAATCCTTCCAGTGGCGCCAGCCTGTTTGAGTCAGCCGGGCAGCGGTTTGGAGTTCAATATTGCGCCGGCCACGGCCACGGCGGGCGCGCAGTACATTTGGTACAACGCCCTGACGCAGGCACCACTGGGGCCACCGTCCTTTGCCCTGAATTTTTCCTTGAACAACCTGAATGGCTTGCAGCCCGGCACGAATGGTTTCGTGGTGTATGCGCTCCTGAACGGCTGTCTTTCAGCGGCATCGGTGCCGGTACTCGTTCAGTTGGATACCGTGCCCGCAGGCGTTTCGGCCTTTGCCGGCGACGATTTTTTTGGATGCGACGCCACCCCGTTCAACCTGCCGGCAGCAACACCTTCGGCAGGTACCGGACTGTGGTCGCTCGCCAGCGGGCCGGCCGTGAACATTGTCAACAAGCCCTCGCCTACCTCTTTGGTGGTGGGCGCAATTGCCGGAAATGTGTACCGATTTGAATGGGCCTTGTCCAATGGCTCGTGCAAAAACTTCAGCCGCGACACGGTCATGGTCACCGTCAACGCCTTCGAAGAGGCGAACGTGGTACAAGACCTGATCGTGACATGTTTCTCCGATACCGTGCAGCTCAACGCCCAGCAAGGGATGAGCAGCACCGGCCTGTGGAAACAACCGCCCGGGCAGGCGCTTTTCCAACCGCCCATAACGTTCGACAACCCGGCAGCCCCCAACACCGTGGTGCGCAACCTGCCCGCCAACGCCAACACGTTCTTTTTCTACTGGATTCTGACCGTGCCCGGCTGCCCGTCGGATACCGCGTCCGTGACCGTGAACACCATCGGTCGCCAGCCCTTTGCCGGACTGGACCAAACCTTGTGCATCACCGATTCCTGTACCTTGCTGCAAGCCTCGAGCCTCGATGCCTTCGAGACCGGTAAATGGACCTACCTGGACTCCCTGCAAAATCCGGGCCTTGTGATCAACAGCCGCAGCACGTCCGCGACCATCGTGTGCGACCTCCAGTTTGGCGCCAACCGCTTCCTGTGGGAAACCAACGGCGGCCTGTGCGGCGACCGCTCGCGCGATACCGTGGTGGTGTACTACGACCTGGAACCGACAGCGTACGAAGACAGCATAACCGTTCCCTTCGGTACGCAGGTCACGGCGAATGCCCTGCTCAACGACATTCTGCCGCCGCAGTTTACCATCCGGGTGCTGGATGCGCCCAAGCACGGCATCTGGTCGGAAACGAGCGTGGGGGTGTTCACCTACCTGCCCAACCTGACATTTGCCGGACGGGATCAGTTGATCTACGAGCTGTGCAACCTCAATCCTGCCTGCGCCTGCAGCATGGCTACGCTGTACTTCGACGTGCAGGAGGCCGGCGAGTGCCGAGTGCCCACGCTCATCACCCCCAACGGCGACGGCATCAACGACATGTTCGTCATCCCGTTCTACTGCCTTGCCGGCAGCGAGGGCGGACTGGACAACGAGGTGACGATCTTCAACGAATGGGGCGATCAGGTCTTTTACGCCAGGCCGTACAACAACGATTGGGAGGGCACCTTCAACGGCCAGCCCCTGCCCGTGGGCACATATTTCTTTGTGGTGAAATTGCCGGCGGAGGATTTGCCAAGGAGGGGTTTTTTGGTGATTCAGCGGTGAGGGCGTGCTTGCGGGCAACCTCCATTGCCCAAGTTCCGACAGCCGGAAAACAAAAACCCGGACAGCATCAAAAGTGCCATCCGGGTCGTGCTGCTTCACAGGCGCAGGATCACATAATCTCGTCCCAGTTCGACAGGCGGCAAGGGTCGAGGGCAGCGTGCATTTCTTTCAAGCGCTGCTGAATCTGCCGTTCCTTGAACCCACCTATCACATCGGCCACTGCCGTGACAATTTTTTTGATCACGTCAAAGATTTTGTCGAGACCAAAAAGTGCGTGCGTGCCCCCCTGAGGCGAATTGGCGTTGTAGTGCCCGAAAAACAGGTCGCGGCGCTCGCTGGTTTGCAGGACGTACCGCTCGATGTCGGCCTCGGTAATCGTGGCGCCGGAACGGATGCGGGCCTCAAATGCCGTGATCATGTTGTTCACGGAGTTTTGGACGGTGCGGTACAGTTGCTTTGCTTTGTTGTATTCCGGCGAGCTATGGTCCCATTCCAATTTGATGGCGCGGGCAATATCTTCGCTGGCCGATTTCATTTCGAGCAAATCGTCAACCCCGTCGGAGTAGTTGATTTTTTTTGCTTTTTGCGCAAACAGCATGTCGGAGGGCAGCAGGAAAAGGAGCAGGAAAACAATTGCTTGGTGTTTCATAACAGGAGAAGTTTAGAATATGAAATTGAAGATTTGGATGAATTAGGAAGGAAAGACATCATCAGTATTCGTAGCCTTCTGTGAAAGCCTCGATTCGTTCGTCGCGGCCCGGATGCGTGTTGGTGGCTCCGACGCTGGTGCACAACTTATACACTCGAACCGCTGATGAAAAGTCAAGTTCTCCCTTGGCAGCCCATTTTCCGGCAAAAAAATCGGCCTGAAGTTCCAGTTGCGGATTCCCGTCACCGCGATGAACGTGGCCATTCAAATGGTGCCCGAATTCGTGCAGGAGTATGATGCCGACGGCATACGAAAACTCCTCTTCATCGCCGAGGCGGTTGTACAGATTCTTGAGAAACGTGTAGCTGTAGTAGATATCAAACGTTTTGCTGCTCCGGTCATATTCCGCCTGAAAATTGCGGACGTTGCTGGCACCGTGGTAGTAAAAATTGTCCATGTGAAGCCCGATCTCGTCCACGATCTCCTCCACGACATCCTCTATCAGCTCGTCCATTTCTTCTTCGAACGGTGTTCGGGCAGAGACTTCTATTGGTGGAACCGTTATGCCGTCCCAGGAACAACGCCATTTGCTTTGGGAATAGGCGAGCGTACATGCCGGTATGGAAAAAGCGAACAACAGAAGGTATTTCATGACAAGGGAAATTTGATGTGCAGCGCCTACTCTGATCGGTTTTCGGCAACCCCGCCGTACTCTCTTTCGGATTTTCCGGCGCCTCCGTTGAATGTGTTGCTCATGTATGCCGGCCCCTGGGCGTTTTGTAACCAGCATAGACAAAAAGAATTTCAAATGAAATTCAAATCTTGGGAATGTCGTTGATCTGCACAGTTGCACCTATGAAACGATATGTAATTATTCTCGCTCTTTTCGCTTTTGCCCGAATTGTCACGGGCCAAACCCTCTCCAACCCTGGCTTCGAACAATCGGATACGGCCTTTGCCTCCGGTCTGCACGGCTGGCGTTCCAACCGACAATACGAGACGGGCCGCGATACCCAAATCCGGTATGCCGGCCGGTCATCTGTTTTCCTGAAAAGCATTCCGGGCAAGACATTCGGCTCATTTTCCCAAATGGTAGCCTTGCCGAAGCGTGCCGAAACGCGCAAGTTTCGTGTATCGGGCTATCTCAAACGCGAGGCCGTGATGCAATACACCGGCATCTGGATCAATGTGTTCGAAGGCGATAACAGCCTGTTTTTCGACAACATGTACGCCCGGAACCTGAATGGTACGGCAGACTGGACCGAAGTGGCAACCGAATTTTTTGTGGAAGAAACGGCCAACGAAATCCAGATCGGCGGACTACTGGTGGGCCAAGGCCGGGTGTGGTTTGATTCGTTTGCCATCACCGAAATCCCCGTCGGTGCCGAACAAATACCGGACTCCCTGCGCACCTACCTCACCGAAGCCCTGGATATGATTCAACAAAATGCCCTGCACCGGGACTCGGTCAACTGGCCCAGAGTTCGGGAACTGGCCTTGCTGATGACAGCCGGGCAGACGACGTATTCCGGTTGTTACCCGGCAATCCGGTATGCGTTGGGCAAACTAAAAGACAAACACAGTTTTCTTATGGACGCGACTACCAGCACGAAGTGGGCGGAACCCGACGCTGAAGCCTACAAAAAGATGCCGCTGACCACAGGTGAAATTCTGGACGACAAGTTTGCTTACCTGAAAATGCCCCCGGTGAGCAGCGGAAGCGCAGATTTGAATACTTACTTCGCCGACCAGTTGCAAAACCTGTTGGACTCCCTTGATCGGTTGCGTCCCCACGGCTGGATTCTTGACCTGCGCGGCAATGGCGGCGGCAACTGCTGGCCGATGCTGGCGGGCATTGGACCGCTGCTGGGCGAAGGGGTCTGCGGGTATTTTATGGTACCCGGCCGGGAAAAACCGGAGTCCTGGTTTTACCTAAAAGGCGCCTCCGGTATCGGCAAGAATGCGATCACAAAAGTCAGCCGAAAGCCGTACAAACTCCGTAAAAAGCGGGCGCCTGTGGCCGTGCTGACGGGGCCACGAACAGGCAGTTCGGGCGAGGTGGTGACCGTGGCCTTTCGCAAACGCCCCAATACCCGGAGCTTTGGCGAACCGACCGCCGGGCTTTCCACCGGCAACCAAGGTTATCCGCTGCGCGACGGTGCGCAAATTTTGCTCACCACTACCATTTATGCCGACCGCGAGGGCGTGCTCTACGGGAGCAAGGTCGTGCCGGACGAAGTGCTTGCTCCCGACACTGCTGCCGACGGGGTGGATGCCGCGCTGCAGGCGGCCAAAAAATGGCTGACCGGTTTGGGAAAGTAGGGAGCGCGGCAAGACGGAAGCATTTTGGATTTCATTTTCTACTTTTGTCCGTCCATAATCGTCTCCGTCTCATGAACAAGTCTACTCCACTCGTGCCGGCACGTCTGCTGCCGTTGTTTTTTCTGATACTTTTCTCCGCAAACACCCTGCGCAGCCAGGATGTCATCCTCCAGGGATTTTACTGGAATACCCACCCCGGAGACGTGGCCAATACCACCACCGGCGGCCTTTGGTGGGACACCATCAGCACCGTGGCGCCGCAACTCGCCGCCGCCGGATTCAAAACCGTGTGGACGCCGCCGGCCAACAAGGGCTTTGCGGGCATCTACGACATGGGCTACGGCGTGTACGACTACTTCGACTATGGCCAGTACAACCAGAACGGCACCACCCGTACCCGCCACGGCAACCAGTCCCAGTTCCAAGGAATGATGACCGCCCTGCACGGCCAGGGCCTGCACGTGATGGCCGACGTGGTGCTCAACCACCGCGCGGGCGCTTCGGTCACACAGGCGGAGGAGTGCGACCACAACGGCGACAATTTCCGCGAGCCGCGGTACACCAAGTTTCGCCCGGCCAGCAACCGCATTCTGATGGACAGCACGGATTTCCACCCCAACAACCACCACTGCGACCTGTTCGCCCCCTACCACGACCGCATTTTTTTCGAAGACATCTGCTACTTCAACCAGATTGACCAGGTGCTCGACCCCGGCGGCTGGTACTTCGGCCCGCACAACCTCGGCAAGGCGGGCGACAGCCTCGTCATCTGGGGCCGCAATATGCTCGACCCCGTCAACGGCCCCGGTTTTGATGAAATCCGACTCGACGCGGTGAAACATGTGGAACCCGGATTCCTCGCGCCGTTCCTCGTCGAGTTGTTCAATGGCCAGCAGCCGTTCTGTGTCGGTGAACTTTTTGATGGCGATCTCGGCACGCTGGCCGGCTACCGCAACGCCGTGGAGGGTTTCAACGTGGCCGGCCCCGGGGCGGGCAGCAAGGATGCCAACCTCGCCATTTTCGACTTCAACCTGCGCTACGCCCTGCGCGACCTGTGCAACAACGGCGCTGGCGGCTACAATATGTGGAATCTCAACGGCGCGGGCCTGCGCTTCGGTGGCGGGCTGCCCGGCGAGGACGTGGTCACCTTTGTGGAAAACCACGACGTGGATCGCATCGGCTTCGTCACCACTACTTGCGGCGACCCCGAAACGGTGGCGACCTACGGCGCTACCTGCCTGAAATTCAGTACCGACAGCGGCCACGACCCGGTGTTTCAGGACAAGGACGACCTGGGCTACCCGTACATCCTGGCCGCTGAAGGGCGCCCCACGGTGTTCTGGAAAGACTGGTTCTGGTACAATCTCGACGAGGCCATCGGCTGGCAAATGAACCTGCGCGAGGCCACGGCGGCGGGCAGTTCCACACCCATCGCAAGTCTCGGCCCGGTGTTCACGGCGGGAAATGGCGGCGACCTGTTCGTGCTCAACCGTGCGGGCGGCGGCGGCAAACCCGGCCTTGTGCTGGCGCTGAACGACAACCCTTCTGCTACGGCAAGCGCTTGGGTGAACACACCGTTTTCCAACAAATACCTCAAGGACTACTCCGACGGCTACTTGTTCCAGTACACGCAAGCCTTTGGCGACAGCCGCGCGCAAGTGAAAGCCCAGCCACGCGACCACTCGTGGTGGGCGCCCACGGGACTGTACCCGGCAGCCCCGGGCACGAGTAGCCATTTCCAGATGGATGCCACGCCGGGCGGCTGCCCGCACTATGTGGTACTGCGCGTGGCCGACAAAAGTGGACTGTTTGTCAACGGCGCTCCTATTGCCGTGGGCGACGAGGTGGCCGTAAAAAACAGCAACGGCGACGTGGTCAGCATCGGTCGTATCGGGCAAGGATTTGCCTGGGACGGCGTACACGACATGCTCATCGAGGTGCTCGGCGCACCGTCGGCAAACGGCATGGGCAACGGAGAAAAACTGCGGCTTGTGGTGTGGGATCAAAGTGCCAGCCAGGAAGTCGAAATATCCAGATTGTTTTTTGTGCCGGTAAACAACGTTTTCAGTTTCAAACCACTGCGACCGGAAACCCCGAACCGGAACGGCAATTTCTCCACGTTCAATGTCACGGCCACCTCGCAACAGGGTCTGTTTGTGTGTGGCGGTATTTCGCGGATCGTAGCCTTCCTGCCTCCCTTGACTGGCCAGTCAGCATTCCCGGTCTGTGGGAATACTTCCCAAGCGAATGCCGGCGTGTATGATAACGGCCTGCAAGCCGGTGATAACGACGGCTCCGGTTTTCTGGCCTGGACAGATGTCAACCCTTCTTCCAACAGCGGTAATGCAGGTTTATTCATAGGAAACTCCACCACAAACGGCGACGGAGACTTCAATGGCGACAGCGATATCAACACCAGCGGCGAGGCCTGGGGGTTTTATGCCAACACCGGCAATATTGCCGAAGCCACCCGTCCCTTTGTCGGGCCGATGACGGCAACCACCACGCTCAGTTTCACGATGGACAACGGTTGGCTCGACGACCAGTCGGCTGCAGGTGTAGTAGGCTTCAGTTTACGCAACAGTTCGAACCAGAACCTTATGGAGTTTTACTTCCGTGAGGGAGACATCAATTACACGAAAAGTGACGCCATAAACAGCACCCCCAACAATACCGGCATTCCCTTCACGGACGAAGGACTCAATATTTCCATTACGGTTTACGACGACGGCACATACCTCTTGTACATAACCCCTCTGGCCGGCGGTGGCCCCTATGCGCTGGATGGCATACTCAACAATGCCACCCCGCCCGACCGGATACGGTTTTTTAACTTCAGTGCGGGCAACGGCAATGGCCTGGACGGCATACCCGACAGGCGTAACCTGTTTGTCAACAGCCTCAATCTGTGTTTTCCGCCCACGTTGGTTATCAACGAAATAGACTACGACCAACCTGGAGGCGCCGATGTGGCAGAGTACGTGGAAATAAGAAATGTAAACAACCTGCCGGTTGACATGAGTGCGTACAAACTCCAGCTGCTAACTAGTGGCGGGACGCCTTACCAAACGGTAAATCTGAGCGGCACCCTTGCTGAATTTGCCACTTATGTCGTGTGCGGCAACGGTTCTGGAGTCCCCAATTGCAATCAGGCATTTTCGGGAAGTACTGACCAGATAGACGACGGCCCGGCAGCCGTGCGCCTACTGCTGTACGACGCACTCACCGCCGACTCAGTTTTCTACGAGGGTACCGGTGTTTCGCCCGGCGACAACGACCAGACTCCATCCGTCGGCCTGTCACGGATGCCCGACGGCTCCGATACGGACGACAACTCGGACTGGGTGTTGAACTGCAACACGCCCGGCATCCTCAATGAGCAGACTCTAACCGATACCGACGCCGATGCCGCCCCCGACGCCTGCGACCCTTGCCCCCTGGCCGACGAGAACACCGTTCCCGGATTCGATACCCCCAACTGCGCCTGCCTGCCGGGCAAGTTTGCCGTGTACACCGGGAGCGTCATCACGGGCTGCACCGATTGTCCGCCGGGCTATTTTTGTCCCGATGGGCTGACGGCTTACCCCTGTCCGGTCTATACCGCTCAAAGCGCCTCCGGCGCGGTGGACTGCGTACCCTGCGCCATGGGTACACACGCGGCGGAAGGCTCCACGTCCTGCACGCCGAACGACCCGCCGCAAATAGCCCTGTCGGGCAACAACACCGCCATTCCGAACCGCGCGAATACCGGTTCGGCGGGCAACGACACCGACTTTGGTTCGGCGGCACAGGGCGTGCCCGTCACGCACACGTTCACGGTGGAAAACCTGTTCGGCAGCAACCCGCTGGTGCTGAACGGCGTGCCGCTCGTGACCGTGGCGGGCGTACACCAGAGCGATTTCAGCGTGACGCAGCCCATCGCATCGTCGCTGCCGGGCGGTACGATCACGACATTCACGGTGACGTTCACGCCCACGGCTGCGGGGCTGCGCTCGGCGCTCATCGTGCTGACACATAACGATTTGCCGGACAATCCTTTTGTGTTTGCGGTGCAGGGGATGGGGTTGTAAAGTTTTGAGTTTTGAGTTTTGAGTTTTGAGTTTTGAGTTTTTTTAAATCAGACCAATCGTTTTTCCATGTCAAAACTCCTGTACTCCTTCGTTGCCCTGCTCTGTTGCCTCGCATCCTGCATGCCCTACGCCGAGGAAAAACAACCACCCCGTTTCCCCAAAGGCGCCTGGATTGACCTGAGCCACGCCTTCGACAAAACGACGATTTACTGGCCTACGGCGGACGGCTTCCGCCTCGATACGGTATTCGAAGGCACCACCGACAGCGGGTTTTACTACTCGGCGTTCAACTACTGCGCGGCGGAGCACGGCGGCACCCACCTCGACGCGCCGGTGCATTTTGCCGAAGGCAAGCAGGAACTGCACGAAATACCGCTAGAACACCTGATCGGCGATGCGGTGGTGGTGGATGTGTCGGCCAAGGCCCTCGCACAGCCGGATTACCAGGTGTCGGTTTCGGATTTTTTGGACTGGGAAAAACAACACGGCCGCCTGCCCGACGGTGCGATCGTGCTGCTGCGCACGGGTTATGGGAAATACTGGCCCGACCGGGTGCGCTACATGGGCACCGACGAACGCGGTGCGGGGGCGGTAGCGAAACTGCATTTCCCCGGCCTGCACCCCAAGGCGGCGGAATGGCTCACGACCGAACGCGCCATCCACGCCATCGGTTTGGACACGCCGAGTATAGATTTCGGGCAGTCCACGCTGTTCGAGAGCCACCAGATTCTGTTTCAGCAGAACATTCCCGCGTTTGAAAATCTGGCGAATTTGGACAAACTGCCGCCCACCGGCATCTGGGTGGCGGCGCTGCCCATGAAAATCAAACACGGTAGCGGCGGGCCTTTGCGGATAGTGGCGCTGGTGCCGGAATAACTACTTGGGCAATAGCAAAAAAAAGGCGACTAATTTTCTGTAAGTCAGAACATTAGTCGCCAAAGTTGTGGACCTGGCGGGAGTCGAACCCGCGTCCGGACAAAGCGTCACAACGCTTTCTACATGCTTAGTTCCCGATTCAGGTTTTCGAGCACGGGATAGGTTCAGGAACCGACCACTCCGCGCCTTAGCCGTTTAAGTTCGCCTGCGGTAACGGCGTTCCGCAAACTAGTCCCAAAGTGGTTATACGCGGCACGATGTATATGGAACCTCAACCGTGCGGCATAAAGGCTTTCTAATCTAATAGATTAGGCAGCCATGGCATACTGATAGTTGCCATCTACTTGTTGAACGTTGTTTTTTACGGAGTAACCGCTCATGCTCCGGCATGCTTACGAGGCAACTACACCTTCCCGTCAATACCAGGTACAGGCCCATTTTTAAGGTTTCGAGGTTTCTGGTTTTAGGGTTTCTGGTTACTCAAACTGTTACAACCAGAAACCTTCTAACCCGAAACTTCCAAGTGCGAAGGTAAACGAAATCGGCAGATGGATGGTTCGGCTCGCGGCGTGTTTTTTTCCCTTTGGAAAAACCCCTCCTTTGTTTTGGCCCCACACCGGGAATGCCGGGCCAATCGCCTACCTTTGCGCAATCAAATCAGGCTTCGGACGGCGGAGGCGCCGGAAGTAACGCCCGACGTGATCGGATCCGCCGCAAGGGACTGAGATTTCGGAAGTTTTTCAAACTTCCGAAATCTGGCTCAGGCTGAAAACCTATCGGCGTGGAGGTTTTCATCCTTGGTTTTCCGCGAAAAACTCCGCGTCTCTGCGCCTCCGCGGTGAAAAAAATTACGCTTGGATTAATCGAACCAATCAACACTATGTACAAAATCGGGGTCATTCGCGAGGGAAAAGTGCCGCCGGACGCGCGAACGCCGCTCACGCCGGAGCAATGCAAACAGATCATGGACCGGTTCCCGGTAGAATTGGTGGTGCAACCCTCCGAGGTGCGCTGTTTTGCCGATGCCGAATACCTGGCGGCGGGCATTCCCTTGGTCACTGATTTGCGCGACTGCGACATCCTGATGGGAGTCAAAGAGGTGCCGGTTGACCAATTGATCCCCGGAAAAACGTACCTGTTTTTTTCCCATACGGTAAAAAAACAATCGCACAACCGCCGCCTGCTGCAAGCCGTTCTGGAAAAAAATATCCGGCTGGTGGACTACGAAAAACTCACCGACGAGCGCGGCGACCGCCTCATCGCCTTCGGGTTTTATGCCGGATTGGTGGGCGCGCACAACGCGTTGTGGACCTACGGACGCCGCACCGGCCTGTTCGATTTGCCTCGTATGCACGACTGCCACGACTACGCCGAAGTGAAGGCCGTGTACGCCAACACACAAATTCCTCCGGTGCGAATCGTGCTCACGGGCGGCGGGCGGGTAGCGTCCGGCGCCGTGCGCAACCTGCACGACATGGGCATACACCAGGTATCGCCGCACGATTTTCTGAACAAGACGTTCGACCGGCCCGTGTTCACACAATTGCACGCGCAGGACTACGTGCAACACCGCGACGGACGACGTATTTTCGAAAAAGCACATTTTTATGCCCACGGCGAGGAATACGTCAGCACGTTCGCCCCGTACACCCAGAGTGCCGATATTTTTATCAACGGAATTTTTTACGACCCCAAGGCGCCGAGGTTTTTTGAAATCCCGGACCTGGCCGACGAAGCGTTTAGTTTGCAGGTTATTGCCGATGTATCCTGCGACATCATGCCGGATTCCTCCGTGCCCGTCACGATCCGGCCAAGCAAGATTGCCGACCCGGTTTATGGGATAAACCGCCAAACGGGCGCCGAATGTGCGCCGTTCGACAAGAAGGGCGTGGACGTAATGGCCATTGACAACCTGCCTTCCGAGCTGCCCCGCGATGCGTCCGACTTTTTTGGCAAACAACTGATTGACAACATTCTGCCCGAACTCCTGCACGACCGCGACAGCGCCGTCATCGCCCGGGCGACAATTGCCGAAAACGGTGAACTGACCGGGCCGTACGCTTACCTGAGCGATTATGTGTACGAAGCGGTGGAAGGAGGGCGGTAGGCGCCACCGTACATTTACAGGCCATGTCCAGCACACCGGATTCATTTTTCACCCTTTCGGCGCCCGGTATCGGCGAGTTCAAAGACCGGGGCAGCCGGTTCATCGCCTACGCCTACCCGGTGCGCTCCGAGGAGGAAGCCCTGCGCCACCTCGAAGCCCTGCGCAAGGAGCACTTCAAGGCGCGGCACCATTGTTTTGCGTGGCGGCTTGGGCTGGACGGACAGCGGTTTCGCGCCAACGACGACGGGGAGCCTTCGGGCACAGCGGGCAGGCCCATTCTCGGGCAGATTGACGCTGCCGGCCTGACGGACGTGGTGGTGGTGGTGGTGCGGTATTTCGGCGGCACGCTGCTGGGCGCATCGGGGCTTATCCATGCCTATCGGGAAAGCGCTGCGGAGGCGTTGCGATCGGCGCCCCGGGTGGAAAAAATTTTACAGGAACACCTTGTTTTTTTAGTGGGCTATGCGCTGTTGCCCGACGTGCAAAACGCCCTGAAAAAACTCCGAACAGAAATTTTTCGGGAGGAATACGAGGATGCCGAAGCCCGCCTCCACGTCGGTATCCGAAAAAACGAAACACCCGACACCTTGGTGAAAATCAAGGCAATGCTCTGGAAGACCACCCCCGACGAGGCCCGCACCCTTGACTGGCCGCAGGGGGTATTCGTGCAAGAAGCCGACGCAACCATTCGGCAGGATACTTGTTCAGACAATTCCTAAATTCAGCGACCCCGATTTGCCATAACGACCTTTTTGCTGATGTTTGCGACCCCGGCGGCTTACTGTGCCGCTTTTTCCTCCGCGCAGCGCGCCATGCTCACGCTTGAACTCATCACACAGTCCGACGACACACGCCCGGTGTTCGTCACCGGCAATTTCAACGGCTGGACGACCAAGGACGACCGCTTTCGCATGCGGCGGATCGCCTCCGGGCGTTATCAGTACACCTTTTCAGAACCCCTGAACCTGACCGAACCCATGGAGTACAAATACGTCAAGGGCGGCTGGGAAAGCGAGGAGCTCGGCCCCGATGGCTTGCCCACGGCCAACCGCCGCATGGAAGTGCCCAAGGGAAAAGTCACCGACATCGTGCCCCGCTGGAAAAAACACGCCGACTGGTACGACCCGAAATACTACCCCGACATCACGGTGTTGTCCAAACGATTCAACGTGCCCCAACTGCGCCGCCGCCGCCGAATTTCTGTGTTGCTGCCCTGGGACTACGAGGCGTCGGGCAAACGCTACCCCGTGCTGTACCTGCAGGACGGGCAAAACCTGTTCGAGGACGACGCGCCCTTTGGGACCTGGGGAGTGGACAAACAACTCGCCGCCCTGGCCCAACAGGGCGGGGGCGACTTCATCGTGGTGGCCATTGACCACGGCGGCCGGGAGCGCATCCGGGAGTTCCTGCCTTACGACTCCCAGAAATGGGGCGAGGGCTTGGGCCGCGACTACGCCGGCTTTCTTGCCCAAACCCTCAAGCCCTATATTGACGACAAATTTCGCACCCTGCCCGACCGCGCCAACACCGGTATCGGGGGCAGCAGCATGGGCGGCCTCATCAGCATTTATGCGGGCATCATGTTCCCGGGCACTTTTTCCAAGTTCATGATTTTTTCGCCGTCGTTGTGGGCAGCGCCGAACATCTGTGCGGAACCGCTCCGGTTCACGGCGTCGCCCGACACCAAAATCTACCTGTACGTCGGCGGCAAGGAAGGCGCGGGCATGGTGGGCAACGCCAAAAAATTCAAGGAAACCGTAGAGAAGCATGGCGCGAACCGCGCCGGATTCCATCTGGAAATAGACCCCGATGGCCGGCACACCGAAAGCCGTTGGGGGCAGGAGTTCCCGAAAGCGGCAAAATGGCTTTTTTAGGTGTCTCAAAAACAAAGCACGGCGCGTTTCGCGCACTTTCTTTAGATTTGCAAGCCTTTTACAAAAATGTCCCTTGGGGATACGCAACCGGGCACAGTCCATGTCCGTTTCAACCTGAAAAAACAGGTGTACCGCCGTTCGTTCAAGATGTAAATTTGTCGCGCCATGTGGTTCCGCAAATCCGAAGAGTCGCCCCTCGACCGCCTCGAACGCGAGGCCAACGATGATTTTCTCCTGCTGGAAGAGCTCGGCCCCGAGCACTTCGGCGGGTCGCACCTGTTGGAGCTGCACGAACGCGTCCGGCTGCGCCTGGCCCAGTTCGACCGCCTGCGCCGCCTCAACGTGCTGGTCGGGTCTACTGCCGCCGGGTGGCTTGTCCTGGGTGTCGCGCTCATACTTGTTGGCTGGATTACGTCTGCACGGGTAGCCTTTGCTGTGATGGGGGTTTCCCTGCTGGGCTTTTTGGCCGGTGTTTGGCTGCTCAAATGGAAGTTCGAAAGCCGGGGAGAACTGGAATTTGCCCTGCGGACCATCGAAGAAGAACTGCGGCGACGGGCAGCGCTCAAGGGCCGCAGCGCAAGGCTCTGACTCGACCATGCACCCACTTGCCCAATTTCTCGACCTATTTCGACATGCCTGCGCCGCGGGCCATTTCCTCAAATGCACCCTCGGAAAACCCAGCTCCGAGGCAGCGGAAGGACTAAAAAACATTTACCTGCGCCCGGTGGTACTGAAAGCCGGCCCCCGCATCGCGTTCACCTACCGCTACCAGACCCGCGACGAGGTCAAAAACTTCAGCACCGACGATGCCGCCCGGCAGCTGGAAGCGCTGCTTGGAACTCAATTTCTGAACGCCGACCTGTTCAGCGCGGAAACCGATGCTTCCCTGGCGTTTTCCTCGAAAGGCAAGGCGGTTTTTTCCACGAAAAAACCGACAAGCAAGGCCACGCCCGACACCCGCCATGACCGCGAAAAGCACCGCCTGCTCGATCCCTCGGCGCCCTGGCTGCATGCCCTCGGTATTGCGAACAAACAGGGCCAGGTGCTGCCAACCAGTCAGGACAAGTGGAAACAGATCAACAAGTACCTCGAAATCATCGAGAGCCTGCTGCGCGCACATCCCCTGCCCCCGGATGCCCGCATCGCCGACATGGGCAGCGGGAAAGGCTACCTCACCTTTGCTTTGTACGATTTTTTGACAAATCGGCTGGGTTTGCAGCCGCAGGTCATCGGCATCGAACTGCGGCAAAACCTCGTGGATTTTTGCAACCAGGCCGCCGAGGCGGCAGGATTCACCGGGCTGCGGTTCGTGGCGCAAGACATTGCAGACTACCGCCCCGGCCGCCTCGACATGCTCATCGCCCTGCACGCCTGCGACACCGCCACCGACCTTGCTTTGGCCAAAGGCATCCATGCGCATGCGGGCATCGTGGTGGCTGCTCCGTGCTGCCACAAACAGGTGCGCCGCGCCATGGCCGCCCGCAACGAGCTGGCGCCCGTGCTGCGCCACGGCATCCTCGAAGAGCGGCAGGCCGAGATCCTGACCGACGGCATCCGCGCCCTGCTCCTGGAAGCAAACGGCTACAAGACCAGCGTCTTCGAGTTCGTCTCCACCGAGCACACCGCAAAAAACGTGATGATCACGGCAGTGTCCGGTAGCGCCAAGGATGACTCCGCCGAACGCCGGAAGGCCGCGCTGGAAAAAGTGGCGGCGCTGAAAGAGGGATTCGGGATCGGTGAACATTTTTTGGAGCGGCTGTTGTGACAGGGTTTGCTAACACGCACGCGAAACATGGCTTGCACGTTTAAAAACAAATTGTATTTTTGTGCTTCAAAAAACGTGTTGCTATGTCGAACATAAAACTTTTTGAAGAAAAACGCGTGCGCTCCGTTTGGAATGAGGAGGAACAACAATGGTATTTCAGTATCGTAGATGTTGTTGCGATTTTAACAGCCAGTATTGACCCGCTTGCCTACTGGCGCAAATTGAAAGAGCGGCTAAAAAAAGAGGGAAATGAAACCGTGACGAATTGTCACAGTTTGAAAATGGCGGCTGCAGACGGCAAAATGCGCTTTACTGATGTGGCAAATACCCAACAGCTGCTGCGCCTCGTACAATCCGTTCCCTCACCCAAGGCCGAGCCGTTCAAGCAATGGCTGGCCCAGGTGGGCTACGAGCGCATGCAGGAAATTGAAAACCCGGAACTGGCTACACAACGCGCCCGCGACCTGTACAAAGCCAAGGGCTACCCCGACGACTGGATTGAAAAGCGCATGCGCAGCATCGCCATTCGCGAAGAGCTCACCGGAGAGTGGCAAAAACACGGCGTGCGCGAGCAACAGCATTACTCCATTTTGACTGCTGAAATCGCCAAGGCGACCTTTGGTCTCACTCCCTCCGAGCACAAAGACCTGAAAAGCCTCAGGAGCCAAAACCTGCGCGACCACATGACCGACCTCGAACTGATCTTTTCGATGCTCGGGGAAGCCGCTACTACCGAAATCGTAAAAACAAACCACCCGAGCGGGTTCGTGGAAAATCGTTCGGTAGCACGGCAAGGCGGCAAGATCGCAGGGGATGCTCGCAAAGAGCTGGAAAAAAAGACCCTCAAAAAAGTGGTCAGCCCAACGAATTACCTGCCGGAGAAAAAATCGAAAACAATTGCCGAGCCCTCGAACGAGGACAAGGAATTGCCCGACTAACTATGCACACCACCACCGACCAAATCGGCCGCACCGTCCAACTGCCCGTTTTCCCGCCCCGGCGCATCGTGTCGCTGGTGCCTTCCCAAACCGAACTCCTGCACGCCCTGGGCCTGGAGCAGGAAGTGGTGGGCATTACTAAGTTCTGTGTGCATCCTGCCGAGTGGTTTCAGGAGAAAAAGCGGGTCGGCGGTACCAAGACGGTGGCCTTCGAAAAAGTGGCCGCGCTACAGCCCGACCTTGTCATCGCAAACAAAGAGGAAAACAACCGGGAACAGATCGAAGCACTCGCGGCACGGTTCCCGGTCTGGGTGAGCGACGTGCGGGACCTGGCCTCCGCGCTGGACATGATCGAACGCGTGGGCGCCCTGAGCGGTCGGCTGCACGCGGCGCAGGCGTTGGTGGGGGATATTCGAACGGCATTTGCCCGTCACAGCGCCGATCCGAACGCGCCCCGGCCCCGCGCCGCATATTTCATTTGGCGCAAGCCCTACATGGTGGCCGGCGGCGACACGTTTATCCACGCCATGCTCGAGGCGGCGGGTTTTGAGAACGTGTTTGCGTCGGAAAGCCGTTACCCCGAGGTGTCGCATGAACAGTTGGCCGAACGGGCGCCCGACGTGCTGCTGTTGTCGTCCGAACCCTACCCGTTTGCGGAAAAGCATGTTAGGGAACTGCGGGAACTCTGCCCCACGACGCATGCGGCGATCCTCGTGGACGGCGAGATGTTTTCGTGGTACGGCAGCCGACTGCTCCAGGCGCCCGAGTATTTCCGCCATCTGCGTGAAAACGCCTGTTCGGACGTTTTTCGGCAAAAGTTCGCCCTCGGCAAATAGAGTGCGGCGTTGATTTAAACCTTTATTTTGCCCGCGTTTCCAATCGTCCTATTTTGACCTGAAAAAAATTGGCATACCATGACCGTGAAATTTTGCTCTGTAGCGCTGTTGACCCTGTTCATATTGACCGGCTTACAAGCACAATCTGTCGAACGCCGGGCCGGCGAACTCCTTGTCCAGTTGAATCCGGAGACTTCCCCTGCTACTGTATTGTTTCAATTGAAACAAGCCCTGCCCGGCGCTCCCGACCTATTTTGGAAAGAGCCTGTGGCGCCGGGTTGGCATGTTTACCTGCTTGGCTTCGACGAAACGCGTGTGGCCCCCGATGCCGTGCTGGCCGCCGCCCGCCGCCTGACCGATGTGCGCCACGCTCAATGGAACCATCGGGCTGAAGAACGGAATTCCCCCGACGATCCGGAGTGGTACAAACAAGGTGACATGGAACTCATCGGCATGCCCGACGCCTGGGATGTAACCACCGGTGGACTCACTCCGACCGGTGACACCATCGTGGTGGCGGTATTGGAAAAGGGCGCTTTGCTCGCCCACCCCGATCTCGAGCCAAACGTCTGGTACAATTGGGGCGAAGTGCCCGGCAACAGCGTGGACGACGACGGCAACGGCTATGTGGACGATTTCCGCGGCTGGAACCCGCGCACGAAAAACGACAACCCCGGGACGATCGGCTTCCACGGCACTGCCGTCAACGGAATCATCGGCGCCAAAGGCAACAACGGCACCGGCGTGACGGGCGTAAACTGGAACGTCAAGTTGATGAACCTCGCCAACGTGGAGTTCGAAAGCGAGATCATTGCCGCCTACAAGTACGCCGCCGACTTGCGCCGCAGGTACAACACGACCAACGGCGCACAGGGCGCCTTCGTGGTGGCCTCCAATGCCTCTTTCGGCATTGACTTCGAACGTGCCAACGACCACCCGATCTGGTGCGCCGTGTACGATTCGTTGGGCCATGTAGGTATCGTCAGCGTGGGCGCTACGACCAACAAAGATACCAATGTGGACATCGAGGGCGACATGCCCAGTACCTGCCCCAGCAGTTATCTGATCACCGTGAACAACGTAGGCATGTCGGGCGTTAAGGCGCCCAATACCGGTTACGGCCCTATACATATTGATCTCGGCGCGCCGGGTGAGGGCAGTTATACCACGCGTAGCCAGGACCTCAACCCGACCTACGGCACGTTCAACGGCACGTCCGCGTCCACGCCCCACGTCACCGGGGCTGTGGCCCTGCTCTACAGCCTTCAGTGCGAAACGCTCGCCTCGGATGCCCTGACCGATCCGGCAGCCTGCGCCACTCGAATGCGTCAGCTCATCCTCGAAAACGTATTGCCCGAACCGACATTGAAAAATATTACAACCACCGACGGGCTGCTCAGCGTATCCCGTTCCGTGAAAGCCGTTCAGGATTTGTGCAACGGCTCTCCCACGGGGGAACTCGCTATTCTGTGGATGCGCCCGAACCCCGTGTTTGACGAGATGCAAGTGCGTTTTCAGTTGCCCACGTACACCCAATACCAGATACGGATGTTCAATATGCTTGGGCAACAGATACACGAGGAGCTGTTCCCGGAGAACCCCGGGCCGTTCTCCAGCAACATTTGGACCTACTCCAATGCCGGCAACCTGCCTCGGGGTGTGTACATGTTGTCGTTCGGGCGTGGCGAAGCGTGGCGTTCCGCGTTGTTCGTGAAAAAATAATATCTCCCCTCGACAGACCGGTCTTCGGTGCCATCCCATCATCATGGGATGGCACCGAAACATTTCCCTTCCGACCTTTATCCCCACAAAACATACCGGTATGCCGATTCGAGTCGTCCTATACGAAGACAACGCTGCGCTGCGCGACTCCCTGCGCATCCTTTTTTCCGGGTTGGATCAATTCGTCCTTGCAGGGGCATTTGGCGATTGTCTGAACATCGAAGGGGACATGTCGCGGCTCAACCCCGATGTTATCCTGATGGATATTGACATGCCGGGGCGCAGTGGCATCGAGGGGGCATTTCTCGCCAAACAGGCCAATGCCGCGGTGGAAGTACTCATGCTCACGGTATTCGACGACAACGAGAAGGTCTTTCAGGCGGTGTGCGCCGGGGCGAGCGGTTATTTGCTCAAAAAAACTCCGCCCGCCAAAATACTGGAAGCCATCGAGGATATCTACAACGGTGGCGCCCCCATGACCCCTTCCATTGCGCGCAAGATGCTCGAACTTTTCCCCCGCCAACCGGCTGTAAATACGGAGTTGGACAAACTGACCCCCCGCGAACTGTCCGTGTTGCGCAGTCTTTCTGCCGGGAACAGCTACAAAATGGTGGCCAACGACCTCGGCATAAGCATAGAGACCGTACGCACCCATATCAAACGGATTTACGAGAAACTGCACGTGCACTCCGTTGCGGAAGCGCTGGCAAAGGCATTTTTGAACAAGGGGTAGGATGGTGTGCGAAGCGGGATGTTTCGAAAAGAAACTTTGGCAAAACCGCCGAAGTGCCTACTTTCGCACGAAACTCGAAACAGGGCACGAAATTCCGCCTTTGCCCGGCCAACTGTCATGACACCCGCAACACACATTTGGAACACCGCCATACTGCTCGTCCTTCTTGGGGTGCCATTTTTCGCGTCGGCGCAAACTGCCACCCCGAATCAGATCCCCGGACTTGAACAGCGCCTGGCCTTGGCCGAAGCGGCTTCGGAGAAGGCCGCTCTTTGCAATGAGCTGAGCGCTGCGTGGCAGAAAAAAGATATTGCCCAAGCGGTGCGTTATGCCGAGCAGGCCAATGCCTTCGCCCGAGCTGCCGACGACAAGCGCGAATGGATGAAATCGCTGCATTTGCTGGGCGATGTGGCAGTACGGCAGAATAACCCGAGCAAGGCGAGCGAATGGTATCAGGAAGCCCTCGAATTGGCTTTGGCCACAAATGACGCGGAAATGGAAGGTCGGGCCTTGCACAACACAGGGAAATTGGCTCAAACACTCGGAAAGCAGGAAGATGCGCTGGCTTATTATGAAAAGGCATACCATATCCGGGAGCGCATAGGCGATAAACAAGGGCTTTCTGCTACTACCCAAAACTTGGGGGTGCTGTTTAGCGCACGGAGCGATTACGAGAAATCCAATTTTTACTACAAAAAGGCGGTACAACTCAAAGAAGAGATCGGCGACCTGGCTGGGGTTGCGACGGTACAGGCCAACCTTGCCAACAACTGCTTCTTCCTCGGGCGCTTTTCGGAAGCCGAACTGTTGCTACGGGCATGTATAAATACCCAGACCGCGCTGGGCAACAAACGCGGAATGGCCCAAGCGTACCAGACGTTGGGCTCCGTGTGCTCCCGTACAGGGCAAAACGATGCCGCCATTGACGCTTTCCTGAAAGCAAAAACGCTATACCAAGAATTGGGCGATGTCGGCAACACGGCGGGAGCGCTGAACAACCTGGGGCATTTTTATATTGACCGCGCAGCGTATGTCCCCGCTCAGGAAACACTTCTGGAGGCGTTGCGCGTCGCCGAGTCTGTGCACGAGGGCGGAGAGTTGATGTATTTGATCCACTTGGGTCTCGGCCGCATCAAGGGCTATCAGTCGTTGTTCGAAGAAGAACTGGCCTGGTACGCCAAAGCCTTGCCGTATGCAAGAAACGACCTGGGGCGAGCCGGCTTGCTTGCGGTAATGTCCGCAGCGTATATCGGCGACCTTCAGTTTGAAAAAGGGCTTACTGTCGCGTTGGAGGGCGCCGAGTTGGCGCGCAAGAATGGCTTCCACGACAAAGAAGCGGACTGTCTCTCCCAGGCGGCATCAGCCTTGTTGAACCTGAAACGAACGGATGAAGCCGTGCAGACGATTGACCAGGCGATTGCCCAAGCAAAAAAAATCAACTACCAGGCGTTGCTGCCGGCGGCCATGGTGGTCCGAAGCCGGATCGCTGCACAAAAGGAGCGAGACAACCAAGTGGTGCTGGCCCATGCCCGGGAAGCGTTGAAAACGGCTCAAAAAATTGACAGCCCTCTTGAGGTGGCCCATGCGTTGGAAGAGCTGGCAGAGGCCTATCGCAGATTGGAACGAACCGACCTAGCTCTGGAGGCCCTGAAAAAAGCGCAGCAACTTCGAGACAGCATCTATAGCCGTGAAAAAGTGCGTGACCTGGCGGTACAAGAGAAAGACTACGAATTTGCCAAAGAACGCGCGGCGATAGAACTGGAACAAACACGGGCCGCCGCCGCCGCCGCCGATGCGCTGCGCCTACAACGGCAACAGCGAAACAATTGGATTTTAGCCTTGTCCGCGCTTCTTTTAGGCAGCTCTGGGTATTTCCTTTTCTGGCGAAATCGCCAGCGGAATCGTGTGCGACTCCAAGAGGCGGAAACCCGGCAACGCATCGCGCGCGACCTGCACGACGAAATGGGAAGCACGCTCAGCAGCATCTCCATCCTAAGCGAAGCCGCTTTGCGCAATATGCCCGCCGGCGCGGATCACACGCCGTACATGACCATCGGCGAGCGCGCCCGGCAAGTGATGGAAGCCATGAGCGATATTGTGTGGAGCGTCAACCCGCACAATGATACCATGGCCAACGTAGTACAGCGCATGAAGGCATTTTCCATAGATGTACTGGAAGCACAGGGTATCGCCCTGCACTTCAAGGCCGATGAATCCATTGGAAACCTGAACCTTCCCATGGAGCAACGCAAGGATTTTTACCTGCTTTTTAAAGAGGCCCTGAACAACGCGGCCAAGTACAGCAATGCCGGCGACGTGTGGGTAAACGTGCAAACCCGCGACGGTGGGCTTGTCCTCGAGGTGCGCGACAACGGCCGCGGCTTCGATCCCGCCGCAGTAAAGCAGGGAAACGGATTGCGGAACATCGAGCAACGGGCCGAGCGCATGGGTGGTACGGTTCGATTGGAGAGCGTTTCCAACGTTGGAACTACGCTTGTGTTTGATTTGCAAAAACATGCCATTAAATCGTGACAGGTTATGCACACCGGGTCACACGTTTATGGGATTGTGCGCGTGGTTGAGAATGAGCATCTTTGCACGACAATGTTTGACAAAATCTCGTAATTAGCTTTTCACATCACCATATTTTAAACCACGTCAATATGAAGCACACACCCATTGCCACTACCTCCGCCTGTATTTCGAAAATTTGGCAAGTAGGCCTGCTTTTGCTGCTCGCTTTGTGCGTCACCCCAATGGCTTACGGCCAGGACAAATCGCCCACTGCCCTGAAAAAGCGCATCGCTATTTTCAAACTGGACGACAAGACAGACCAACGCGTCGGCTGGTGGGATCAAAAAAGCATCGGGGACGGTATTGCCGATATGATCGTTACCGAGTTGGTGAAGTCGGGCAAGTACAAAGTGCTGGAGCGCCAGAACATCAACCAACTGCTCAAGGAGCAAAACCTGGCGAAAGACGGCATCGTGCGGGCGGAAAGCGCGGCCAAAGTCGGGCAAATGCTGGGGGCCGAGCTCATCGTCACGGGCGCCATCACGGAATTTGGCTACCGCAAGAGCGACACCAATGTCGGTGCCCTGGGCAAAAGGGTCGGCGTGGGCACCCAATCGGCAGTCTGCGCCATTGACCTGCGCCTTGTCAATTCCACTACCGGCGAGATCGCGTCAGCAGACAATATTCGTCGTTCCAAGACCACTCCGTCGGGGTCGTTCAGTGGCAAAAACCTGGAGTTCAGCAATCAACAAAGCTTTGACGAGAGCCTTGTCGGAAAGGTTTCCCGACAGGTTGTAGAGGATGTCGTGGACAAAATCAACAAACAGATGGAAAACGTGTCCTGGTCTGCCAAGATCATCATGGAAAAGGGCGGACAGATATTCCTGAACAGCGGCGCCAACGATGGCGTGACGGCGGGTATGCGCCTCAAAGTGTACCGGCAGGGTGAAGCGCTGGTTGACCCCGACACCGGCCTCACCCTCGGCAGCGTGGACGAGGAAATCGGCGAGATCGAAGTGGAAAATCCCAAGCACAGCGACGGCAAAGTGAGCATTTGCCGGAGCACGCGTCCAGGGTTGAAGGTTGCCAAGGGAGATGTGGCGCGGCTGAAGCAGTAGGGCAACCTGCTCCGTAAACAGGCTGCGGGATTTAGTAAAAACCATATCAGATTTTGGCGGATGGGACAACTCACCGCACCATCATCTCCCGCAACTTTGCCACAGCGGTGGTCCGGCTTGTCACATCGAGCTTGAAATAGGCGTTGTTGATGTGCTTTTTCAGCGTATTGATGGCGATGTACAACTCGGCGGCGATTTGCTGGTTGGTTTTGCCCGCGTACAACAGCCGGAGCACGTCGAACTCCCGGTCGGTCAGCGGGGCAAGCAAACCGTCGTTCAGGCGCGGAAGGGCCAGCTCCGGCACATGCCTGTTGGCATTCGCTGCATGATTGGCCAGGGCAATCTCGATGGTGGCGTACAGCGTTTTTTCGTTGAACGGCTTGACGATAAACCCGTATGGATTGGTCTGCTTGGCCCGCTCCAGCGTCGCCTTGTCGGAGTAGGAGGTCAAATACACGAACGGAACAAAACAATGCTGGTTGATGTGCTCGCCAAGTTGGATGCCATCCCGTTCGGCTTCGAGGTTGATGTCGAGGATGACAAAATCGGGCGGATTGCGTTTGAGCTGGTAAAGCGCCTCTTCCGGATCATGGGCAATGCCGCTCACCTCGTAGTCGTGGTTGCGCAGGTACATGGCGATGTTGCGGGCGATGAGCGGTTCGTCTTCGACAATCAGCACCTTGATGGCGATCATGGCGTTTCGCTGGTTTTGAATTTTGAAATAAGTAGTTGCACGTCCGTGCCGTTGGCGCCGTCGAGCAGTAGCGTGGCCTTGAGCTTCTGGGCAAAGGCATGAATCATTTCGTAGCCAAACGACGTGGTGTGGTTTGGGTCGAAGTCCGCCGGAAGACCAATGCCGTCGTCTTTCACCTGGAGCAACAGTTGGTTTTCCTTGCGCTGCAAGGTCACCCGGATGGTACCGGATTCGCGTTTTTTGAACGCATATTTGAGCGCATTGCTGATGAGTTCGTTCAGGATCATGCCTAAGGGCACGGCGGTATCGGTGTGCAGCCGTATCGGTTCGATTTGCATGTGCATCTGTATTTTTTCGGGATGGATGTTGTAGGTGTTGAACAGGTGGTCGGACAGCATGGCGATATAATCCGGCATGTCCACGGTATTGGACGCATCGTCGTGGTACAGGTTTTGGTGAATGAACGCCATCGCCTGTACCCGCAGGATGGCTTCTTTGACAACCGCCCTGGCACGCGTATCGTGCAAGGTTTGCGATTGCAGATCGAGCATGCTGGAAATAACCTGCAGGTTGTTTTTGACGCGGTGGTGGACTTCCTTGTTCAGTACCGTCAGTTCGGCGGACTGCCGGCGGATGATGGCGTTGTTGCGCCGTTGTTTTCGAAACTGGTAAAAAATAACTCCGCCCAGCAACGCAAACAGCGCCAGCCCGAGCCAGAGCACGCGTTGGAGCCGGCGCTCCTGGTTGAGGTTTTGCTGTTTGAGCTCGTTTTCGCGGTTGAGCGCCGCATTGAGCGTTTTTTCCTTTTCGAGCTGCTCGTTGCGGAGTTTCGATTCCGTTTCCAACACGGCAAGCAGCAGGGCCTGGTTGGCCAGCGCCGAATCCTGAAACAGGTTTTCGCGCAGCAGTGCCTCGTGGGCCATTTGTGCTTGGCGCAATTCGGCGGCATTGAGCCGATTGTTCAGGTTGAGGTATTCGATTTCCTTTTCCCGGAGGGCGGTGGCGGCGGCATCGTTGATTTCGGCGCTAATGCGTTCGATGTTTTCCGTTCGAAAAATATCCTTGTACCGGTCGAGCAGCAGCATGGCTTCAAATGCCGATTGGTAATCGCCGTTTTTTTGGTGGATCAGCGCCATTTGGTCCAGCGCCGCAATGGCCAGTTCAGGGTTTTGCGAACCCTTGATCAGCGTTTTGGCCGAGTCGAGGTACACCCTGGCGCGTTCCCGATCTTGTTGCGCCAGGTAGAAATTTGAGGTAGCCGACAAAAGTTTGATCCTGGCCGAAGGATCATTCTGGCGAGACACCAGGTCGCCCGCTTTTTTCAGGCTGAGCGACGCCTCCTCCGGGCGTTCCATAAATGTCAGGATGACGGCCTCCTGAATGGTGGCATCCGTCTCGGTCGCCCAATCCGTGCCGGCCAGACGCAGGGCTTCCCGGTTGTGCGCGAGGGCTTCTTCGTAGTTTTTTTCGGTAAAATACAGGTGCGACAGCCGGGCATGACAATAGGCGACGCCGGCAGCGTCATCGCCCAAGGAGGCTTTGACTTTCAAGGCCCGGCTGTAATGGTTGATGGCATTTTCCGAAAATCCGAAATGCGCCTGAATACCGGCCATCTTCTCCAGACACTCGCCCTGAAGCCGGGACTGATCGGTCTTTCGGAGCAGCGGCAATGCCTCCCGGTAGTGGTCTATGGATTGACGGAAATAATTGCGGCCGGCATACACATCGCCGATGGACTTGAGCAATCGCCCCAATGCGGCGTCATCGCCCGACTGCTGGACAAGCGGCAATGCCTGCTCAAACAGGCGCAGCGCCGCCACATAATCCTTCTTTTGTACCTGTTGATGGCCCGAAGCGATCCAGGTTTGGGCATGTGCCGGCACGAGGTTGCCGGATTGTCCGAACAAACTGCCGATGAAAACGCAGAAAATTGGCGATAGCAATAGAGATCGCATGACACACGCTGCTTTAATGGGCAAATCTACTACCGCTTTTCGAGTGTCCTGTACTACCAAAGGGCCATTCTGATGTTCCAACTTCGGCCCTGAACTTTATCCTGTGCTATCGCAGTTCGAACCGCACCGGCAAATAAAACCGCACGCGTACCGCATGCCCGTTCGATTCGCCGGGAACCCAGCGCGGCATGCCGCTCACCACGCGCAGCACCTCGTTTCCACAGCCGGCCCCGGGGTCTTTCAGCACCGCGATGTCGGTGATGGAGCCGTCTGTGTTTACCACGAACGAGACTACGGCCACCTGGCTCGAAATGCCTGCCATTCGGGCTGCTTCCGGGTAACGAATGTGTTTGGACAGGTACATCAACAGTTCCTGCTCGCCGCCGGGAAAATAAGGCGGCTTGTGTACTCCGCCCATGTCGTACACGGTTTGGTCCCCGCTGGAATTCCCCTTGCCGTCGCCCAAGCCTAAACCGGTCGAAACATGATCCGTCAGGTCCGGAGGGCCTTCGCGCGCACCGTCCGAATCGCTTGCGCCGATATCGGCGTTCGACTGGATGAGTTCTGCTTGAGTGGTTCTGCTTTCCTGCTCGGGCGCCTCCTCGTTCGGAACAACCAACGGGGGGACGGAGCGCTGCCGGGCTTTGGCCGGCAGCGCCGTGGAGGCTTTGGCGGGCTGTGGTTTCGATACCGGTTCCAGGTCTTTCTTGTTTGGTTTGGTAAGGACAGTCACCTCCGATTCCTGGTAAATCGCGTTGTTTTTTCGGAAATCGGAAACGAGATGCACCGTGAGAAAAAATGCCCCGATGACAAGAAAACCGCCACCCAGCGCACGGGCGAGGGCATCGGGATAGTTTCGACGCAGTTGATACGCGCCGTAGGCTTGGTTGCGGTTGGCGAACACAAGGTCCAGAAGGTCTTGGTGACCGGTTGGATGCGGTTGGTGTGTCATGGCGTACTGCTTTTTGAATGATCGTTATGAGCAAGATGATGCCCAGGAACATTCTGGTGTACGCACAACCAACTGTTTTTCATAAATTTGAAATTGGTTGATGACCTGCCTCGCAGGTTTGAACGGGAGCAGCGTTGGCCGCTACCGCATGAGCGTCAAATCGCCTTGCCGGCGGATCAGGCGTTTTTGGGGATCATTGCCCAGGCGGTAAGTGATTGTCCACAGGTACACGCCGGCGGGCCATTTTTTGCCGCCGGAAATTCCATTCCAGACCATAGCAGCATCATTGCTCTCGAAGGCCAGTTCGCCCCAACGGGAGTAGATGCGCAGTTGGAACTCCGCAAAGTCGCACTCGAATGGTGCAATTCGAAACTGCTCGTTGAAGCCATAGCGGTCGGGGGAAAAAACATTGGGGACAAAAATCTCGCAGCAGAGATCAGCGGGAAACTCAACCGTGGCGGTAGCCTCTCCGCAAGTGTTGGTCGCCGTAGCAATATAGATGCCGCCGTAGTCCACCGCGAGGTGCGCAGTCGTGTCGCCGGTTGACCAGCGAAACGCATCGGCATGAGCGGTTGCGGCATGCAAGGTCAGGGGCAAGGCGGTGCAGAAGTTGTCGTAGGGGTCATGGCTGATTGCCACGGCAGGCTGTTCGCCCCGCACGACTTCATAACTTTCCACCACCGTGAAACAGCCGCTCGTGATGCTGACCCGGTACAGACCAGGTTCCACAACAGACAAAACTTCGCCGGTCGCACCCGTTGACCATGCGTACGACTCGCCTTTGCAGCCGGGGCGGAGCGCAAGCGCAGTACCGGCACACAGCGTTTTTTCCAGGGTGTCCAGGGCAATTTCGTGTTGCAAGTCGTCGAACCAGAAATCGGCGATATTGACCAGGCTCGAAAACCGGCCGCCTTGAGGGTTCACAAAAAAATAAAGCAGGTCGAACAGCACTTTCGGTGCGTCGGTGTCCGGGCACTGGATCACGGAAACGCCCACCCGGTCGAAGCCCTGCAAAAAATTGGTAGAATTGAAATAGATGTTGCCATCAGGCCCCATCTGCATATAGCCTGTAGAATAATCGCCAAGCGACGCGACAGGTTCAAATTCAGCACCGATGGCAGCATCCTGCAAATCGTACCGGACCAGCGTGCGCGGGGTGGTATGGCGAATAATGTAGAGATAGCGGCTCGATGGCGAAAAACTGTATGCATAGTTGTTGGCAAGATCAAGGCTGCACACCCAGACAATGCTGCCATCCGAGGTGTTGAACCGGTACAGGTCGGTTCCATCGAACAGGTATTGGCCATCGGGCGACATCTTCAGCACAAGCGGGCAGACGAAGATTTGGCGGGCATGGCGCACGGGAGCCTGCACACCGTTTGCCGTCACGAGTACCTCCACCAAATCGCGGCTTTCGTAATCCACCGTGAGTACCCAGTAGTCGGTGCCGTTGCTGTGTCGGGCAGCGGTCACGCACTCCACTGCGGGCTGAAACACGGGTATGTTGCTTTTCACCGTGATGCCCAGTCCGCCGGCCTGGTTCATGTCAATCTGGAAATACGTCAAGCCCCGGTGCGCTCGTAGGGGGGAACCGATACTTTCCAGTTCATCCACCGTGAACAAATAATAGCGCGAGCTGGAAGCGGGGTCGGGTACGATTATTCCCCCTTGGGTAGCGCTGATGCCCCCGCCCTGTGCGTTGGCGAGGTCGAATATCACTTCTTTGTTTCGGTTCCAGATGGCGCCGTTGATTTCTTCCGTGCCCCGTTTCCCGCCGCCGCAGTTGGTGTAGAAAAGCAGGTTGCCGCGTTCGTCGCAAATACCGGTTGCCCCTTCCACGGAAGTGATTTTGGTGTTGCCGATGCTCACGGGCCTGCCGCAGGAAAAATCCATGCCCACGCCGTTGCCGAAATGCCAGATGTTTGCCCGGCGCTGGGGTTGGGCATCCAGGTACGGGATGGTCGCCCCGGCAGTCCCAAGGGCGATCAGGATCAATCTTAGCAGGCAAGGCTTTGTCATTGCTTATCACTATTAAAAAAAATAACGCCCAAAAAAGAACCCACGTGCTTGGGGCATAAGATGCCCGAATGGCGTGAAGTTATTTTTTGAGCGTTACCGCAGCGAAGATCGCTGGAATGCACACGCGTCGGGAGCGAAAAGAATCACTCGAGCTTGAAGCGCACCGGCAGGGTGAAGCGCACTTTCACGGCATTGCCGTTTGCTTCGCCGGGGCTCCATCTCGGCATGGTCTGCACCACGCGGACGGCTTCTTTGCCGCACCCTCCGCCGATATCTTTCACAATCTGCACATCGCTTACATCGCCTTTTTTGCCGACGACAAAGGTGAGCACCACCGAACCCTGGATGTTGTTTTCCCGGGCGAGGGGTGGATACTTGATGTTCTCTGCCAGGTATTTCAGCAGTTCGCCATCGCCGCCCGGAAAGCTCGGCGGTTTTTGGATGTCGAACATCTCGTACGTTTTTTCCTCCGTCTGTCTGGGCGCTTCGACAATGGCAAGCTCGGACGGGTTCTCGTCAATGGACGGAGCGGCGTCTTCGTTGCCTTGTTTTGTTTCTGCGCCCACGTCCGCCTTGGTTTCGATGACTTCCTCCACCGTTGGCGGTTCCTTGTCGGCCACTTCTTCGTCTTTTTTCACGATCGGCGGCACGAACTGTACCGTCGAGCGCGTGGGCGGCGGCGGTGTGGGCGGCGGCGGCGGCGGCGGCGGC
>Ga0268299_1000933_pt1 | contig 68201 bp, 69 predicted proteins | sample NOBtaG_FD_193484 | JGI IMG/M metagenome (GOLD analysis project Ga0268299, IMG submission 193484) | Activated sludge microbial communities from bioreactor in Nijmegen, Gelderland, Netherland - NOB reactor | ecosystem: Engineered > Bioreactor > Aerobic > Activated sludge | place: Netherlands...
GAGCTGGGAAGGCCCGCTTCCGGTGGAAGGAGTGTTCACGATTTCTTCTATGGCACCGAGTTCGACGTAGACGGACTGCTGGAGGGTTGGAGCTGAGTTGAAGAAGGCGTTGACCATCTGGCTGACGGGGTTGCCCTGCGCAGGCAAGACGACCCTGGCCAACATGCTCTTTCGAAGCCTGCTGGCGCAGGGCCTGACCAATGTGGAAGTGTTGGATGGCGATGTCGTCCGCACCCATCTTTCAAAAGGGCTTGGGTTCTCCCGCGCCGATCGGGACACCAACATCCTGCGGATCGGGTGGGTCTGCCAGGTGTTGACCAAACACGGAGTCTGCAGCATCGTGGCGGCGGTCTCGCCCTTTCGAGCCGTCCGGAACGAAGTGCGCGCGATGATTGAAAAGGTAGGAGGACCGGGATCGTTTGTCGAGGTGTGGGTGCGCTGCGGGGTTGAGGAATGTATCCGGCGGGACGTCAAAGGCATGTACGCGAAGGCGTTGCGGGGAGAGATTCAGCAGTTCACCGGCGTGTCCGATCCCTATGAAGAGCCGCTCCAGGCCGACATCGTCGTGGATACCAGTCGTGAATCTCCGTCTGTATCGGTCGGGCGTATCCTGGAGGTCGTCAACCGTGGCCATCTCTGACCGTGGCGGTGCTCGGCGACTCAGCCTCAAAGGATCGGCCGGTGGTGGATAGGAGCTTCCTCTGGTTTCTGCTGCCGACGCTGCTCCAAACCCTGATAGGGGTCGGCGTCATGGTTCCGATCACGACGTATTACCTCGACCCGGCTGATCTTGGCGCCGTCGCCATTCTCACTGCCATTGCCATGCTGGTGACGCCGCTTGCCTCGACCGGTGACAACTGGGTGCTCTCGACCCATTGGCACGCGACGCCGGAGTCCGGCCGAAAAGAACTGCTGTTCAACTTGCTGTTGGCCAATCTGGGGATGAAAACAGTGTGGGTGGTGCTGTTCTGGTTGCTGGCTCCGTGGGTATTGCCGCACCTCATTCGAGACTATCGCCCCGAGTATCAGCAGTATTTCGGGTTGGTGTTGTTGGGGTTACTGGCCGGTACGTTGTGGGGGACGCTCAGTCCTTTGATGGTCATCGAACGCGCGCCTGTCAGCCATGCGACGAACGAATCGTTGCAGTGGGCGGCAGGGGCGACCACGACGCTGGTGGGCCTCTCGGTGATGAAGCTCGGAGTCCTGGCCATGTTTCTCGCGCCGATTGCTGCGGGCCTTGTCTCCGTCCTGCACGGAGTCGGTTATGCGGCCCGCCGCGTATCTCTGCGGCCCAGCCTGCATTGGAGCAAGCAGATTGTTCAAAGCGGCCTGCCGGCGATTCCGTTCAGTCTGATGGATGTGGCGGCCAACAGCATGGATCGCTTTGTCATTCAACGATGGCTGGATCTTTCGACGTTGGGCATCTATGCCCATTCACAAAGTTATCGCGGGATGTTCGTTACGGTGACCAAAGCCTATTCCCGGACCATGACGCCCACGTTCCTGGAGTTGTTTGCGGGAAATCCTCGCCAGTCGCAGCGACAAGTTGAAGAGACCGTGTCGCTGTGGTACCTCTGTGTGGCGGCGGGCGGCATGCTGGTCACGCTGTTTTCTGCCGAGGTGATCCATCTGCTGACGCATGGGAAATTCGATCGGGCGGCCGAGTTGGTGCCGATCTGGTTTTTCCTCGTATTTGCGCACAGTATGGGAATGCCGTTTACCCAGTACCTGCTGACGGTGCGTCAAAACGTCCTGCTGTCCTGGTCGTCGATTCTAATGAGCCTCGGGACGGTGGGGTTGGTCGCGGCTGCCACCTGGCTGTTCGGTGTCATCGGGGCGACGAGCGCGGCGGTCTTTGGCGCCTTGGCGTTGCATGGGATGCGGTTTTTCCTGGCGCGCCGATTCGGGTGTCCCTATGGGCTTGAGACGGGCGCGCTCTGGAGTATGGGCGCCGTGCTTGCCGTGTATGTGATGACCTATCGGGTGGGGCTCCCGCTTTCGGCAAAACTGATGATGGCAGCGGCTGTCATGACGGTGCTGTGGATCAAGACGGCGCCCCTCTGGTCGTGGCAAGCCGTGGCGCGACTCTGGTCGGCGCCGAAATGAGTCGCATGGAACGCCGGTGTGTTGCCGGCCCTGGTGCAACCAGGCCGCGAGAGCGGTCGCAGCGATGCATGCGAGACAACCTTTGAAAGGAGACGGAAATGGCAGGTGAGAGGTCAACTGGTTCGTTGCAGCAGGACGGCGGCGCTGCGCGCGCGTCCGCTCAGCTCGTCGGTGACGAGCCGGCAGGAATGGTCAGCGGACATTTCACCCATTGCCAGAATTGCGGGCATCAGCCGCTCCTCTCGATCATGGATTTCGGCCATCATCCGCCCTGCGATTCATTGGTGCGTCCGGCACAATTGACCCTACCCGAGCCGTTTTATCCGTTGCATCTCCTGCGTTGCGAACGGTGCGGGCTGGTCCAGATCGACTATGCGGTCGATCCCGCGGAGTTGTTCTACGAGGGGTATCCCTACATGACCGGAATTACCGGCGCGCTCAAAAGTAATTTCGATGCGATGGCCGGGAAGGTGATCGAGACCTTGGGTCTTAAGCCCGGGAGTCTGGTCATCGACATCGGGTCGAACGACGGCACGATTTTGGAGGGGTTCAAGGCGAGGGGAATGCGGGTGTTGGGCGTGGAGCCGACGGGCATCGCGAAGATTGCCAATTCGAAAGGGATTCCGACTCGGCAGGCGTTCTTCAGCGAAGACGTCGCGCGGGATATTTTACAGAAGGAAGGGCCGGCCTCCCTCATCACTGCCGCCAACGTCTTTGCGCATGTCGCCAACCTTGGTCCCTGTCTCCGCGGTATTCATGCGTTGCTGGGGGACCAGGGCACGTTCATCTCCGAGTCGCACTATCTGCTGGATCTGATCGACACGCTTCAATATGACACGATCTACCACGAGCACCTGCGCTTCTATTCGATCAAGCCGATGCAGGATATGATGAAGCGGTTTGGTTTCAGCGTGGTCGATGCCGAGCGTATTCCGAATCATGGCGGGTCCATTCGTGTCTATGCCGTGAAAGGGACCGGGAAAAATCCCAGTGGCCGGCTGCAAGAGCTGGTGAAACAGGAGGAGGCCTACGGTCTCTACGGGTCTGCCTTGTACACCACCTTCGCCCAGCGGGTCAGACAGTCCAAATGGAAACTCATGCACCTGTTGTCGGATTTGAAGATGAAGGGGCATCGGATCGCGGGCATCGGATCTCCCGGCCGGTCGAGCACGGTGATGAACTATTGCGGTATCGGTCCGGACTATCTGGACTACACGGCCGAGCAGGCGACATCGTTGAAGGTGGGATTGTTCACGCCGGGCACGCATGTGCCGGTGGTGGATGAGAAGCGTCTTTTTGAGGATCAACCGGAATACGCGCTGGTATTGGCGTGGCATTTGGGAGAGACGATCCCTCGTAAATTGCGCAGCAAGGGATTGCGATCGAAGTTTATCATGCCGTTGCCCGATCCCGTCATTCTCGACTGGTAGCGCCGGGGCCGGAGCGTCGTATGGCGAAACTCAGCGTTGGAATCATCGGGACCGGGTTCGGCGCCAAGGTCCATGCGCCTGCGTTTCAAACGATTCCAGCCGTCGAGGTCATGGCGATTGCCGGGCAGGATCGTCAGAAAGCGGCGCGGGCGGGGCAGGGGTTGGGTATTCCGACCGTCCACGATTCGTGGCAGCAGTTGATCGACGATGAGAAGGTTGAGGCCGTCGTCGTCGCCGTTCCGCCGTCGGTTCAGTTCGATGTGGTGACGGCGGCGTTGCGTGCAGGCAAGCATGTGTTGTGCGAGAAGCCGTTCGGCATCGATGCCGGCCAGGCGGCGCGGATGTGGGCGCTGGCTCGCGAGAGCCACAGGGTTTGCATGGTCGACTATATGTTTCGCATGGCGCCGGAGCGGGTTCGCCTGAAGGAGTTGCTCGATGGCCACGAGATCGGGCGGATCATCAGAGTGACCGTCGAATGGACGGTCCGGGGGCGCGCCGCCGGAAACAGTGCCTGGTCCTGGCAGTTTGATCCGTCTTTCGGAGGGGGCGTGTTGTTTGCGTTCGGGGCGCATGTCGTCGATTACCTTCAATGGTTGGTCGGCCCCGTCCGGAGCGTGGCCGCCCGTCTGAGCACCAGGGGCGGCCCAGCGCAATCCGCTCCCGTGGATCGTCCCGTCGCGGCGGATACGCTGGACGCGATGATGCTGTTGGACGGCGACATCCCTGTTTCGATCACGGTGTCGAATGCGACACCCGGCGGACGCGGACACTGGCTCACGATTTACGGGGAGCGCGGGGCGTTGATCGTTGGAAATGCCAACCTGGCCGACACCGTCATCGGCACCAGGCTGTCTCAGTCGGATACGGCGACCGGGGCATTGCAGGACATACCGGTTGTGTCGATTGCCGGTGAAGGAGCGGCCGACGGACGGACCCTGCTCGTCGGTCGTATGGCCGAGTGTTTCGCGGGTGCCATTCGATCCGGAGCTTCAGCGGCCCCCTCGTTTGAAGATGGCTGGCGCGCGCAGGTTGTCATGGACGCCATGCGCTTGGCCCACGACCGGCAATGCTGGATACCGGTGGGGTTTCCGACCGGGCAGGATGAGTTCACGAGCCCCGGCCGGCGCCTTCAATGAAGATTTTTGTCCTGTTGTCCAATGCGCCTCATGCCGGCGGTGAAGCGATCGAGGTGGTGGGGCATGAAGTGGTGGAGAAGGCGCAGCAGCTCGGACATTCGGTGTGTCTCCAAGTAATCTTCCGGGATCCTCGCGGAAGCGCGGCCGCGCAGCAGGCCGAACAGACGCTTCGCGAGGTGAGGCTTCCCGGCGTTGTAGTCTGCCCCATGCTGTACGTCGAGGACGTGGCGGACCTGTCCTCCAAACGAGGCCTGGTGTCACGACTCGGACGATTGTTCACCTCGTTGACCCTGCGCCGCCTGTTTCCCGCCTCCGGTCTCGGGAGCATGGTGGAACGCCGGGTGCGCGAGGCCGGTGCGGATGCCATTCTGAGTATTTGGAGTTGGGAGGCGTTAGCCGCGACCTATCACATTTCAGGCGTTCCGAAGTTCGTGTATTACGGGAACCCGGATCATCTGCCGATGCAGGCGCGACTCCGACATCCCGATTTGTTCGGTCTTCCGTTGGCCTCGATAAAGGATCGTCTGTGGTGGTGGTTCGAGTGGGTACGGAATGAACGGCGAAAGCGGCTCAATATCAGCATGATGAATGCCTGCGAAGTCACGGCCAACAATTCACGGTTGGATGCGGATTTTTATCGAGTTCACGGGCATCCGCATTCGATCTATTTGCAAAACATGTGGCCGGTCGTCGAACCCGCTCCGCGGCCTGTCTCGCTGTCCGTCTCGCAGCCGCGTCCGATCAAGATCATCGGCAGTGTCGGCAATCTCGGCGCGACCGGCAATACCTTCGCCCTGACGTATCTGGGGCGGGAACTCTTGCCCCGACTTGCGGCCCGGTTCAAGGATCGCCCGTTTGAAATCCATCTGCTGGGGAAAGGCACACCGTCGGCTGCTTCGGCCGCCGCGCTCAACGATCGGCGGGTCAAGATCCGCGGGTGGGTGGAGGACATCAATGAGGAGTTCCGATCGTCGTCCGCTTTCCTGGTGCTCACGAATGTGAACGCCGACTTTCTGGTGGGGAATACCAGGATTCTGCTCGCTTGGGCCCTCGGCACCTGTGTCATCATGCATGAGAACAGCGGACTGGCGATGCCTGAAATCGAGCACGGGGTCAATGCCTTGTTGGGGAAGACGCCCGATGAACTGGCGGAGCTGATTGTATCGGCAGTGGACGATGAGGTGCTTCGAAGGCGAATCGGTCAGGGGGGACAGCACACGTTCGAGACCTATTATCGGTCGGATGTCGTCGTTCCGAAAATGTTGAGTCTTGTTCAGGACATGGTGGATCGTTGCCGTTCGGCCCCTGCCCCGGCTGCCGTCCACTGACGGGCGCATGCGCACTTGTAGAACCAGCAACGACTCGCCGCGCGAGTTAGATTAAGAGGGGACCGTGAAGAACGCGATTGCTTCTCGAATCGGAGAAGGCCTTGCTACCTTATTACCGGAGTTTCTGTGTACGGCGTTTGCCAAGCAATTAGCGGAGCGAAATCCGCAACTGCTGCTGGAGGCGCTCGGTCCGAAGCTGAACCGGACGCCATCCCTGGATACGATGCCGTTCGACTTGTCTCCTTCCGCTCCTTTGCAATTTGAAGACCTCTCCGGCCTGTTCGCCAGTACCTCGCTCGACCATGGGGTGATCGCGATGACCGTCCGGCAGACGGCGTACCTGTTCGGGTTGGTCCGTCGCGTGAAACCGCGCAAGGTTATTGAAATCGGGCGATATAAGGGAGGCTCCACCCTGACGATTGCCGCGGCCATGAACGGCCAGGGCGAGTTCTGGTCGATTGATCTCGGCGAAAAGGAAGCGCGTTTGCACCAGCGTGGCACCAGCCGGACGTTCGACGATGAGATTCGCGATATCTGCGCGAGATTCGGCCTGTCCGTCACGTTACTGGTCGGCGATTCACGGACGATCGAAGTCGAGACCGGCGAGGTCGATCTCGTGTTCATCGACGGCGACCATAGTTACGAGGGTGTGAAGAATGATTTCGAACGCTTCGGCCGGCGCGTGAAAGTCGGCGGCGCGGTCCTCTTCGACGATGCCTGCGATGAAGCGGTCTTTCACACGCATTCGGAATCGGTCGGAAAGTTGCTGGACGAAATCGTGGCGCAACAATCGTTTCGTCTCGTCAAGTCGGTCAACCGGTTGGCTCACATCGAGCGCGTCCGTTAGGAGGGCATCCGTGCTGGTTGGTATTTTCGGCGCCGGTCGCAACGGGTCGTCGCTCCTCATGCGGTTGCTGGACGGCAGTCCCGGCCTGTGGATCTACCCGATCGAGCTGAACTACTTGCGTAGTTTCGCGCCGCGTTCGCTGAAGAGCGCCGTGAAGCGGACGTTGGCCTCTTGCGTGTCGCATCTGCCCGGTCAAGCGGGAGAAACGTTCGAACAACGACAGCGGCAGTTGTTTCGAGCCTGGGCAGCCGATCAGCTGGATGAGCTCAAGCAGACCTATCTGGAGAAGCTGGTAGAGCCCATTGCTCCCGACGGCGTTCCGCTCGAGCGCATTATGGCGCATATCACCGGCGATGCGAAGCACGACCTGGAATCCTATCTGGATGCCATCCGTCGCTGTTACGACCAGCGGACGTTGCCGGGGACGCCGCTGCTGATGTTCAAGTCGATCGAAGTCTCGGATCTTTTCCGTTACCAGGCCATGTTTCCCGGCATGAAATGTATTCACATCATGCGCCATCCCTATTCCAATTACAGCTCGCTCAAGCGTACGGACATGGTCTTGAAGCAGAAGCCGTTCTGGTTTCAGGGCGGTGACATTCTCCGGTTGCAACTGGAGTCCCGCTGGATTCCACATGCGGAGTTCACGCTGCAAGGTCTTGCGACGGATCCGACTCGGCACTACCTCGTTCGTTATGAGGATATCTGCGATTCGCCGACCCGCACGGTCACGGATATCTGTTCCTGGCTGGGCGTCGCGCCTCCCGAAGAGCCGACGGTCCAAACGGTTCTGGGAGGTCGGCACACCAAATCGCTGCCGATCAACTCGAGCCTGAAAGGCGTGGAGACACCCGCGGAGGTCGTGTCCGATATGGCGAAGGCCTTTGGGTACGATGACATCCTGACCGAGCGCGAGCGGAATTTGATTTTGCTTCGAACCTACGAGCTCGGTCGACGGCTGGGATATTTTTCGGAACAGGATGCCGCGCAGGTCCCGGCCAGATTGCCGCTGTTCCTGCAGTGGCTGGCGCCGGACCAATGGGAGTATATGAACGCCTCCTCGAAGGTCCGGTTGGCGCGTGCCTTGATTCAGCGCCGGCTCTATCTGTGCCGGGTCCTCCTCTCGCCGCTTGCGTAGCCGGCAGGATGACAGGATATGAAATTTGCCGTTCGCGATAAGACGATGCTTCAGACGGCGTTCTCGCCTACCCGCGAGGAGGCGCGCACATTGCTGGATTATGTGCGGTTTCTGTGTGAGGAGGAGGTCGGTGCCCGCATCGCGGCCTACCCCCGTTTCATGGCGCGGACGCTCAAGCCGGGCGGGACACTCTTGTCGGTGAATCTGGAAACATCGCGTTATCTGGAGGGGAATGCGTTGCACCACTTCGACTTCTCCCTGTACCATGCGACACCTCGGGTGCAGCCGGCCCCGTTCGGGACGGACGTGGTCGGGCATATCTCGGGGTTGCGCATGGTGCATGCGGAAGTCGTGAATTCAGCGCAGACGCCGGAGGCAGCGAAGCCTTGATGCATGTCCTGGCTGTCATTCCAGCCCGCGGGGGGTCGAAATCGATCCCCTTGAAAAACATCCGTCCGTTGAACGGCACCCCGCTGCTGGCATTTACGATTCAGGCTGCCAAGGGCTCGACCTATCTTGATCGATGCGTCGTCTCCACCGACCATCCCGATATCACCCGGGTTGCACGTGACTACGGCGCGGAGGTCATCGAACGGCCGGCAGACCTGGCGACCGACCAAGCCCCGACCGAATGGACCTTGTTGCATGCCCTCGAGGTGCTGGCAAAGGACGGGTACCGGCCGGAGTATGTGGTCACCCTGGAGCCGACTTCTCCCCTCAGGACCACGGGGCTGATCGATCGCTGCATTGCCGAGGCGATCCGACATCCGCAACTGGATTGTGTGATGACGGTGGCGGAGACCCGCAAATGTTACGGTCGTCTGCAGGACGGCCGCTTCGAATACCTGTTTCCGGATCAGCCGAGACGGCGGCAGGAACGCCAGCCGTTGTTTGAAGAGAGTAGCACCGTGTACGTGACGAAAACCGATGTGCTTGAGCGCGATCGATCGGTCCTGGGCCGAACGCGGTATGGAGTGGTCGTCGAGGATCCGCGCGAGGCCATCGATATCAATGAGCCCCTGGATTTTATTGTGGCGGAGGCGGTGCTGGCGCAGCGTCTCACGGAGGAGCAGCATGGTTGAGATCGAATCCATTCCCATCGGCCCCTATCGCATCGGACCGGACCATTCGCCGTTGGTGATCGCCGAGGCAGCGGTCAATCATCAGGGTGATTTCGAGACGGCCAAACGCATGGTGTATATCGCGCATGCGATGGGCGCCCATATCATCAAGTTTCAGATTCATGTTCTGGATAACGAGATGCTGCGAGACACGCCGCAATCGGCGAACTTTGCCGAGCCGCTCTATGTGACGCTGGATAAAACCAACCTGTCGATCGATCAACATCGTGAGCTGAAGCGACTCTGCGAGTCCTTGGGCATCCTGTATCTCTGTACGCCGTTCAGCCGGATCGGCGCGGATATGCTGGAAGAGCTCGGGGTGGCTGCGTACAAGACCGGGTCCGGTGAACTGACCAATCTGCCGCTGATCGAACATATCGGCCGCAAGGGCAAACCGATGATCGTCTCCACCGGGATGTGCACGATCGAAGAGGTCGGAGAGACGGTTGCGCTGTTGCGGCAACTGAAGACCCCGTTCGCCTTGACGCATTGTGTGTCCGCGTACCCGACGCCCTACGACCGGGTAAACCTGGGTATGATCGCCAGGTATCGTGAGCTCTTCTCCGTGCCGGTCGGCTTGTCGGACCACTCACGAGGCATCTATACCGGCATCGGGGCCGCCGCCTTGGGAGCCTGTCTGATCGAAAAGCATTTCACGCTCGACCGGCAACAGCCGGGACCGGATCATCCCGTATCGATCGAACCGGATGAATTGAGTGAGCTGGTCAAGGGGGTGGATGCGGTGTTCCGGGGACGGGGCGCCGAACGGCAGATTTTTCCGGAGGAACGCGAAATTGTCGCCTGGGCGCGCGAGAGCGTTGTGTCGGAAGTCGCGATTCCGCGCGGCACGGTCATTACGCCGACAATGGTCTGGGTGAAGCGACCGAGTCCGGGGCCCGGTGCGGTGGCGGCGAAAGATTTGAAGAAAGTGATCGGGAAGGTCGCCAAGACAGATATTCCGAAGGACAGTCAGATTCGCTGGGAGCAGTTGAACGCATGAAGCCGAGGAAGATCGCCGTCCTGTCTGAGGCCCGGGCCACGTACGGCTATGTCAAACGGGTGATGCACTTGATCGAACAGTCCGAGCGGCTGGAATTGCAGCTCATCGTGACCGGCATGCACCTGTTGAAGGAATATGGATCGTCCATCAATGAAATCGTACGGGACGGATTTACGCCGGCCGCCCGCGTGGACATGTATGTGGGCGGGGATACACCGACGGCCTGGTCGAAATCGCTGGGCGTCGAGATGCAGGGTCTCGCGCAGGTGTTCGATATGCTGAAGCCGGACCTTCTGCTGGTGGCAGGGGATCGTGCTGAGATCCTGGCTGCGACGGTGACGGCGGCCTATATGAATATTCCGGTTGCGCACATTCAATCCGGTGACCTGTCCGGCCACATCGACGGGTCTGCCCGTCACGCCATTACCAAGCTGGCTCACGTCCACCTTCCGGCTTGTGAGGATTCTGCCGAACGGGTGCGGAAAATGGGAGAAGAACCCTGGCGGATTTTTAACGTCGGCGCTCCGCAACTGGACGACGTGGTGCACGGCAAGAAGCTGGATCGGAACGAACTGGCGAAGGTCTTCGGGGTGGACTTCGACAAGCCGGTTCTGCTGGTCATTCAGCATGCCGTGTTGGCGGAAGTGCATCTCGCCAGAGTACAAATGGAAGAGACTCTGGCGGCGGTGAAGGCCAGCGGGCATCAGGCGTTGGTGATTTATCCCAATGTGGATGCGGCAGGACAGGAAATCATCGGCGTGATCCGGCAGTATGAGCAGGTCCCGACGATCAAGACGTTCAAAAATCTGGACCGCGAGGTGTTTCTGAGCTTGCTGACTGCCGTATCGGTGTTGATCGGGAATTCGAGCGTCGGCATTCTGGAAGCTCCGTCGTTCAAGTTGCCGGCGTTGGACATCGGTAGCCGCCAGACCGGCCGCATGCGGGCCTGCAATGTCATTACGGTCCCTGAATTCGACCGTCGGCTGATCGGGGAGGCGATCGAGCGCGCGCTTCATGACGATCGCTTCAGGACGATATTGAAGACCTGCGAGAATCCCTATGGAGACGGCAACAGCTCCGAGCGGATCTGCAAGGTATTGGAAGATGTCGATCTCGACAAGCTCCTCAACAAACAGATGACTTATTAGAGGCTCGGAATTTATGAATGCTCCTGTATTGGTCACCGGCGGCGCCGGTTGTATCGGGATTCAGGTGTGCCGTGAGCTGGATCGGCGGGGAATCGAGGTGCACCTGCTGGACCTGGGTGAGCAGATCGCCCGTGTCCGGAAGGCCCTGCCGGAAAAGACGAAGGTCTTTTACGGGTCGATTCTCGACATCTCCTCGATTCGCGAGGCCATGGACGGCTGCGGGGCGGTCATTCATCTGGCCGCACTGCTCGGTGTGCGACGGACGGAGGTCAATCGCCTGCGCTGCCTTGAAATCAATGTGGACGGCACGAAGCGGGTGCTGGACTGTGCCATCCAACACCGGATCAAGCGGCTGGTGTTCGCCTCCTCGTCGGAAGTCTACGGCGAGCCCATCGAGAACCCCATCACCGAAGAAACCATCACGCAGGGGAAGACCGTCTATGCGGTGAGCAAACTCGCCGGCGAGGAACTCTGCATCGGGTATGCGCAACGGTATCCTGAATTCGAGCACGTGATTCTGCGCTTCTTCAATGCCTACGGCCCCTATCAGGCCGCCCAATTCGTCCTGCCCAAGTTCATTCAGAATGCGATGACGGGAAAGCCGATCGTGATCAACGGCAGCGGCGATCAAATCCGTTCCTATTGCTACAGTGAGGATACGGCCCGGGGCGTCGTGGAGGCCCTGCTCAGGCCGGAAGCCGTCGGTCAGGTGATCAATCTCGGTAACAGCGACCGGCCCACCTCGTTGAAAGAGCTGGCGGATCTCGTGGTCAAAGCGAGCGGGAATTCCCCGGTCGAAATCAAATATGCCGCCGACTTTCAAGGCACCGACCGTCATGCGAGCCGTGAAATCCATCGCCGTTACTGTTCCGGCGAGAAGGCGAAGCGGTTGTTGGGGTTTGAATCGCGTGTCACGCTGGAAGACGGCATCCGACGGATCATTGAAATGAACAGCATTTTTGAAAAATGGGAAAGCACCGAGTTGCCGTACCTGATCGATGAAATGACTTAACGGGAGATCGCACCTCGTCCGCGCGCCTTCATGACCCATCGCAACTGGAAATCGTCTCTCAAGCGCGTCCTTTCGCGCGCCCACGTGCTTCCCGCCGCTCGCGCTCTTCAGTACCATCTTCGAAAGAGTGTCGATCGCGAGTTCCGTGATCAGGAAGCCGGTCTCGATCAAGCATTTCGACGGTTCGCCGCTGACTACGGAGCCGCGTTTCGCCGTGCCGTGCCCCCGGAATCCTCCGACGATCAGCGGGTGCTGGTGGTCAGTTCGGGGTCTTTGGGCCAGTTGGTTGAGATCGCGCTCGTCACGGCGTTCCGGTTGGCCGGCTATCGGCCGGTGATCTTGACGGATTACGACCGGTGGATGGGCGCCTATTACCGTGAGATCGGTGTTCAAGAGCATCTGTATTGGGACGATTGCTTCCGGCAGGTGCCGATGGCCGAGGCGGTGCACGTGATGGCATCCATAGGGTCCTTCGAGCAGCTGATCAAGGCCGACTATTGCGGCGCCCGGGTCGGAAAATATGCGGCCTCGACGGTATTGCGTCACTTGCGGGTGGGGCGGCTCGATCTTTCAGACCGGAGTGTTCGCGACGCGCTCCTGCCGTTTCTTCATCGCGCCATGTGTTATGCCAGGACAGCGGAGGCCATCGTCGAAACCCTCCGCCCGCAACTCGTGCTGTCCGTGGATACGGGGTACAGCCCGCGCGGAGAACTGTTCGATCTCTGTCTGGCCGCCGGCATCGACACGATCACGTGGAATGCCGCGCACCGAAATAATCAATTGATGCTCAAGCGCTACAGTCGGGGAAACCGCGAAGTCCATCCGGCCTCGCTGTCGGACTCCACGTGGGGCGAATTACAAGCCAAGCCGTGGACGGAGGCAGATCGGAATCTCCTTCGGCGGGAATTGGTCGGCAGCTACACCAGCGGCGAATGGTACAGCGAGGTCGGTACACAGTTTCACACGAAGCTGGAGGATCCCGCCGAGGTTCGGCGCACCTTAGGCCTGGAGGATGGAAAGAAAACCGTCGTCATCTTTCCGCATATCTTCTGGGACGGCACCTTCTTCTATGGAACCGATCTGTTCGAGAGCTACGAAGAATGGTTCGTGGAGACGATGAAGGTGGCGTATGCGAATCCTTGCGTGAACTGGATCGTCAAGATTCATCCCGCCAACATCGTCAAGAACATGAGAGACGGAGTCGGGTCCGAGCCCTCCGAGCTGACGGCGATCCGTTCGCTTGGGGGCAGTCCGCCGCCGCATGTGCGCATCATTCAACCCGACAGTCGCCTGAGTACCCTGTCCCTGTATTCCGTCATGGACTATTGTGTGACGGTTCGCGGAACCGTGGGGATTGAAGCGGCCAGTTTTGGCATTCCCGTGTTGACCGCGGGGACCGGACGATACGACCGTCTCGGGTTCACCGTCGACTCCGAATCGAGGGGGCAGTACCTGGACCGGTTGGCTCACATTCAGGATCTTCCTTCGCTCACGGCCCGGGAGCGCGAGTTGGCGGAGCGGTTTGCCTATGGCGTGTTCATCGCGCGCCCCCTGACGCTGCGCGCGGTGGCGTTGGAATATCAGCGCGATGCCAAGGCGAGCCTGCAGACCAGGGTCTGCCTGCCGAAAGGACAGGAATTGCACGCGGCGGCCGATCTCCGCGCGCTGGCTGCGTGGATTCAATCCGGACAGGAAGATTTTCTCTCGCCGCATGCCTAACACGAGTTTCTTACTCTGCAGTCTACATCACAGTTCGAGGGTGTCGTCATGTGCGGCATAGCCGGAATGGCGGGGCCCGGAGCCGCTGAGGTTGTCCGCGCCATGACCGGTGCGCTGGTCCGTCGTGGCCCGGACGACGGCGGTCACTACGACGATCCTGCGGCCAGGCTCTGTCTGGGCATGCGGCGGCTCAGTATTCTGGATCTCGCGCACGGCCACCAGCCGATGGCGAATCCCGAGCAGTCGGTGTGGATCGTCTACAACGGCGAAATCTTCAATTCTCCGGATCTGCGACGCGGACTTGAGCAACGCGGGCACCGGTTTCACACGGCGAATTCCGATACCGAAACGCTGTTGCGATTGTACGACGAGAAGCAGGAGGGCATGCTGGCGGAGTTGAACGGCATGTTCGCCTTTGTGCTCCACGACAAGCGGCGCAACATTCTATTCGGCGCACGGGACCGGGTGGGAATCAAGCCGTTGTATTATGCCCGGCGGCCCGATGCGTTTGCGTTCGCATCGGAGCTGAAGAGTCTGCTGCGGATGCCTGGTCTTACTCGCACTCTCGATGAAAGCAGCCTTTCCCACTACCTGACGCTACGGTTCGTTCCGGGGACGGCCTCCATCATCCGGGGCGTGTCCCGGCTTGCGCCGGGTCATTGGTTTCGGTACGACTTGGAGACCGGCCGATTCGAAACCCGCTGTTATTGGCGTCCTTCTTTTGCGCCGCAAGAGGAGCGGTCGGCGGGGGAATGGAGTGAGCTGGTTCGAGCCGAGTTGGGGGCCGCGGTTCGTCGTTGGAGTCTCAGTGATGTGCCGATCGGCTGCTCGTTGTCCGGTGGATTGGACTCGTCCAGCATCGTCGGACTGTTGGCGAAGAGCGGTCATCGGCAGCTCAAAACCTACTCGCTCGGGTTTGTGGGGGAGGGCGCCGCTGAGCTCGATGAGTTACCGCTCGCGCGAGCGGTCGCGCAGCGGTGGGGGACCGACCACCATGAACTGGTGCTCCAGCCGGAGGACCTGCTGCGTGATTTGCTTAAAATGGTGTGGTCGTTGGATGAACCGTACGGCGGCGGGCTGCCGTCCTGGTATGTGTTTCAGTTCATGCAGCAAGACGTCAAGGTCGGGATGACGGGAACCGGCGGTGATGAACTGTTCGGAGATTACGGGCGGTACATTCAGCTGGAACAGCGGACTTCACCGGGAACACAGGCCGCTCCGCTGCCGGCCTGGCTGGAGCGTGGCTGGCCGTTGGTTGCGTTGCTGATCGACCAGATTCCGCATGGCATCGGAGGTTTACGAAGGAAGGAGCGATGGCGTCACTATCCGCAGGTGCGGCGCGATCCGTTCGGATGGGACTACGTGCAGGCCTTCTATTATCTCTCTGAGTCCATGAAACGGAATGCGGTCCTGGCGCCGCCGTCGGACGGAAGAATCATTCAAGACACGGTGGAACTGTTGCGAGAACAGTACCGTGAGTCCCAGAGCGAGCAGCCCCGCGATGCCCTGATGCATCTGGCGATGCGGACGCAGTTGCCGGAAGAGTTCCTGTGTATGACCGATCGGTTTTCAATGGCCCATTCGTTGGAGGCGCGCGTGCCGTTCTTGGATCACCTGTTCGTCGAGGCGGTCATGCGCATTCCGGCCCAGATCCGGACGAAGCCGGAGGACCCCAAGTACTTGCTCCGGCAGGCCGTGCGCGATCTGTTGCCCGATGACCTGCTGCATGCGCCGAAGCGCGGGTTCGTGATCCCCACGGCCCGGTGGTTACGCGGACCACTCCGTCCGTTGGCTGAACGGCTACTTGCGCCCGCCAGGCTGGCCGAGCAGGGAATATTCCGACCCGAGTTTTATGCGCGTTTCGTTCAACCCCATGTTGAAGGCCGGGCGGACTACCACCCGCAGGTCTGGACGGCCCTCATGTTTCAGCTGTGGCACAATTTGTATGTCGAACAGGCACTGACCGAATGTCCGAATTTTTCCTGGCAGGAGCTCTGCCGCTAGATGGCCCTCTCGCGATCACCAGCGGCAGAGGGCAGTGGGCAAGTGACCGATCGGCCCGGATCCGCTTCCGCTCAGGTCGCTGATAGGATAAAGGGGGAACAGGGGCGGGATGCATACAAGGTATTTGGGATATACCGTTTTGTGCTGGCCCTGCTGGTTGTATTGAGTCACACCTGGGAGTTTGCCTTCGAAGCACCCGAGCGACATTTCCTGTCCTCGATCGGGATCGGCAACATCGGAGTGATGACCTTTTTTATTCTCTCGGGGTTTATTATTTCCGAAGCCATCGATCGGTTCTACTGGGGCCGGCCGTATAGCTTTCTGGGCAACAGGTTCCTACGGTTGATCCCCCCGTTTTGGGCTGCCATAGGCGTTTCTGTGATCGTTCATGCGGCGCTGATCAACCTTGGTGCCCATGCTCTACCGGCTGCGTATTTCCGTGCTGACATGCTCTCCGTCGAAACCATCCTCGTCAATTTGACGGAGCTCATCCCGATTCTGAACGTGAATAATCTCATCGGCTTGAAGGAGTATTATCACTTTGTCAGCTATGCCTGGGCCGTGTTCATAGAGATCATGTTTTATCTCTCGGTATTCGCGATATGTCTGGTGTCCTGGCAGAGGTTCATCGGCAGGTACGCTTCTGTCGGTGTCCTGTTTTATTGCATGGGAGGGGGAATGCTTCTGGCGCATCTTTGCCATGAATATGTGCACAAGCTCTACAGACCCTTGGCGTTCGTTCCCTATTTTTTGCTCGGCGTACTCTTGTATAGACTGAGAAAACGAGCCGGTGCGGTGGAATGGACGGGTGTCGTCGTGGTGGTCCCTGTCATGCTGCTGCATTTTTCCCGCTACATTCAGGGCGAGGTGCCTCTCGATCATGCCTGGGTCGCGAACCTCATGACAGTCAGAGGGCTGACAGCCCTCGCGCTCCTTGTGATGGCGGCAGTACTCATCTATCCTCTGTCCTATGCCGGCGCGGGGGTGAGATTGAAGAACGCAGACCGGTGGTTCGGTGACCTCTCATACCCGTTGTATTTGAATCATTATGCCATCGTCGTCGGGTTCGCGACTCTGTTGGAGGCGAAAGGCGCCCGGTATCAGCTGGCGGCGATTCTACTGTCTTTGGCGCTCGCCTACGGGATGAACGTCGTGGTGGAGGTGCCGCTCAGGCGGATTCGCAACAGTATTCGCGGGGTGGCACTCTAGGTCCGCCGCACGGTGTATGAACATTCTTCACCTCAGCACAGAGTACAACCTGGGCGGGTCCGGCCGGGCGGCCTATCGAATTCATTCGAGCCTCATGCGGCGGGGTCATACCTCGCGTATGCTTGTCTCGGGGTTGGTGCATGGTGCTTCGGACGCGGGACCGATTTGGGGCAGCATGCCATGGCGCGCGGCGGATTGGCTGGCCCGCCGGGCGACCGATGCCTTGAGTCTGCAGTATCTGTTCTTGCCTTCGTCCTGGCGGCTGCTGCGCCATCCCTGGTTTCGGGCTGCCGATGTCGTGCAGCTCTACAATACGCACGGCGGGTATTTCAGTCATTCGGTGTTGGGCGTTGCCAGTCGGCGCAAGCCGTTTGTCTGGCGTCTGTCGGACATGTGGCCCCTGACCGGCCATTGCTGTTATTCCTATGATTGCGAACGGTGGAAAACGGGATGCGGTGCCTGCCCGCTGTTGAATGACGAGCCTGCCTTGAAGGCGGACCGGACGGCGCTGCTGTGGCGAACGAAGCAGCGTATCTATGCCGAGGCGAACGTGACGGTGGTGGCGCCGTCGAGGTGGATCGCCGGGGTGGCTGAGCAAAGCCCGCTGGTCGGGCATTGGCCGGTGCGAGTGATTCCGAACGGTCTGGATCTGAACATGTTTCGACCGATCGATCAAGCGTCGGCTCGAGCGGTGTTAGGGCTCCCCCAGGATGAGGATCTCGTGTTATTCAGCTCCGTGGAGACGCAGGCCTATCGCAAGGGCGGCACCTTCGTCACAGAGGCTGTGAATGCTCTCAAGGGGAAGACCCGGAAGCCTTTTCGACTGTTGGTGGTCGGGAACCGCGCCAGTGAGTGGGAGACAGCCGTGACTGTGCCCGTGACGGCCATCGAGACCGTGAAGGACGACCATCTGTTGGCGATTCTCTACTCGGCGGCGGATCTGTTCGTCCATCCCGCCCTGGCGGATAACCTGCCGAACGGTGTGCTGGAAAGTCTGGCCTGTGGCACTCCGGTGGTGGCCTTCGACGTGGGCGGTGTAGGGGAAGCCGTACGGCCGATGGAGACCGGTTACCTGGCGCGCGACAAGGATGCCGGCGACCTGTCGGAGGGCATCAAGTGCCTCCTGGGCGATCCCGATCTGCGGCGACGACTGCGTGTGAGGTGCCGCGAAGTTGCGGAAGCCGAATACGATATGGCATTGCAAACACAACGGTTCGAGGAGTTGTATGAGACGGTGATCCATGGCCGATAGCCGGGCCTGGAATTTCCCTGAAACCTCCTACGGTATCGTGAAACGGCTGCAGACGATCGAGGCCTGGACGGCCGGAATTGCGCAGCGACTGGGCACTCCATCGCTCTCGATTCTCGATTTCGGGTGCGGCACGGGCGATCATGTGACCTATCCCCTGGCTTGTCTGGGCCATCGCGTGTTGGGGGTGGACATGCATGAGCCGTCCATTCAGGAAGCCCAGCGCAGATATCCGCTGCCGAATCTGCTGTTTCGAATGGGCCGTCTGGAATCGCTCATTGAGGAAGGACACAGGTTTGATCTGATCGTCTGTTCCGAGGTGCTGGAGCACCTGCACCGTCCGCAGGACTGCCTGGCTCTCTTGCGACGATTGTTACAACCGGTGGGAGCTCTGGTCATCACCACTCCCAACGGATACGGATCGTATGAACTGTTATGCCGGCTGCAGAGGGGGCTGACCAGTCTTGGAATCGATCAGCTGTTGCGGCGTGCGGTCCACGCCCGGCGAGAGAGGAAGGCACGAGCCGTCGAGGCGGCCATCTGCGCGCCTGTTCCCGCTGCGAACGAGCAGGTGGGTTTCCTGAATTTCGAATCCGGCCATGTGCAGTTTTTTCGCGAGCGGCATCTTCTGCAGGCATTCGAGACCGGCGGCTTTCGCGTGACGGAACGGCGGGCCAGGACCTTCCTCTGCGGGCCGTACATCGATGTGTTGCTGCGGCTGCCGCCGTTTCGGCAGGCACTCTATCGAATGAACAATCGTGTGGCCGACCTGCTGCCGCTTTCGTGGTCCGCCGACTGGATGTTTCTCCTTGAGCCAACTGAAAAGAGTACCGGGTGACGCAGGACTACCCTCGAATTCTGGTGGTGACGGGGAATAATTTCAATCTCGTGACCGGCGGCGGCATCACGCTGACCAATCTGTTCCGAGGCTGGCCGGCTGATCGACTTGCCAATCTGCACGATGATGCGACTCCGGTGGACCGGACGGTCTGCCGGAATTTTTATCGTCTGACAGAGCAGGAAATCCGCTGGGTCTGGCCCTTCTCGCTGGTCAGACGATCGTACGGGCACTTCAAACGCCGCTCCGCCGGGACGCCGGAGTCCGCCGGTGCCCAAGGTGTGTCCGCAGGCACGTCCTCCATCGAGTTGGCCAGACGAGTCATCGGTGATAGTGTGCCCAAGCGCGCCCACCTCACAAGCGAACTGACGGCGTGGGTGAATGAGTTTCAGCCGACACTGCTCTACGGATTTCTGGGTTCTCTGGAGCAGGTGGATCTCACGCGGCAGCTTGCAAAGCGATGGGCGATTCCCCTGGTGGTGCATATGATGGATGACTGGCCGGCGGTGCTGCACACCGGCGGCCTCTTGGGGCCGGTCGTGGGACCCATGTTGCGTCGTGAACTGAAGGCGACGCTCCGTGAGGCTGTGGGGCGGTTCGCCATCTGCGAGCACATGTGTGAAGAATATCAGCAGCGCTACGGGTATCCTTTTCTGCCCTTTCAGAACGCTCTGGATGTGGAACGGTGGTTGCCGGATTCCCGAACCGATTGGAAGGCAGGCACACCATTTGTCCTGCGGTATGTGGGATCGATCGTGCCGGACGGACAGCGTGAAAGCCTGAGAGACATCGCGCGTGCCGTGGCCCGATTGTCGGCCGACGGCATCGACGTGCAGCTTCGGATTCATTCACCGGCCCACGAGTCGGCGTATCTTCGCGACCTGTCTTCTCCGGCCGTTCACATCGAAGGTCCGCCCGATCCGACGTCGATCGCGCGGCTGCTGGCTGGAACGGATCTGCTGGTCCTGCCGTACAACTTCGATGCGCGAAGTGCCCGGTACATTCGGCTCTCCCTGCCGACGAAGGCGCCGGCGTATATGATTTCAGGAACGCCGATTCTCGTGTATGCTCCCGGCGACGTGGCGACCGCACGATACGCCACGAGGGAAGGCTGGGGACATGTCGTGGCCACTCGCGGTGAAGAGCCGGTCATGTCGGCTGTTCGAACGCTCATGCAGCAGCCATCGCTTCGCGAGCAACTCGGCCGACGTGCCCGGGAGGTCGCCGTCGCACGGCACGATGCGGCCGTGGTCAAGGCGGAGTTTTGGAAAGCGCTCTGCCAGGCGTCTCGACAGACAGGCGCCTAGCGGGCAACCCGCGATCCGCGTCGCGGTGTCGCGCGAAGTCTCATTGGCTCATCCCGCGCCTTCATGCGCGGGGGTGATTGTCGTGAATCGGCTCAAGGTAGGTATGAGCGGGGAAGGCTCGAAAGAATCTATGCGGCAATCATCAGTGAAAGACGAGAACGAAGATGTCCGCCGGTATTGGAACCAGGAGGCCTGCGGCACCGCCCGCCCCATCGTAGGTGAAGTGCCGGAACTCAGCCGAGAATGGTTCGAACGGATCGAATCCTACCGCTATGAGCTGGAGCCCTTCATCCACTCGGTCGCGCAATTTACCCGTCACCACGGTCAACGCATGCTGGAGATCGGGGTCGGTGCCGGGACTGATCACCTGCAATGGGCGCGAGCCGGCTTGGACTGCCACGGGGTCGATTTGACCGAGCGGGCCATCGAGGTGACGCGCGCGCGTTTAGCGTTGTATGGATTGACCAGCCATCTGCAACGGATCGACGCCGAAATTCTTCCCTTCCCCGATCAGTCCTTCGATCTGGTCTATTCCTGGGGCGTCATTCACCATGCGGAGCATCCCGAGCGCATCATTGCGGAAGTTCGACGCGTGTTGAAACCGAATGGCCTGTTCATCGGCATGTTGTACGGGAGACATTCACTGGTCGCCCTGAAGTTGTGGGTAAAGTATGGTCTGCTCCGCGGGCGTCCTGACAGAACGCTGGCGGATGTGGTCGCCCACCATATGGAGAGCCCGGGCACGAAGGCCTATACGATTCGTGAGGTGCGGGCGTTGTATGCGCAGTTCTCTCAGGTGACCGCCACTCCGGTGTTGACGCCCTATGACCGGCTGCGGCTTCCGGCCTGGCTGACGCAGTGGCTGCCCGCCCGGTGGGGGTGGTTTATCTGCATTCATGCGGTCAAGTAAGTGGAACAAGGGCATTCGACACAGAAAATTTTGATGGCCTGCGCCAATTACTGGACGACTCCGTTCCAAGTGGGAAGCCACCATCTGGCGCGCGGTTTCGTGAATGCCGGATGGACGGTTGGGTTCGTGTCGGATCCCATTTCTCCGCTGCATCTCCTGGGTCATGCGCGGAAAGAGCTGGCAAGCAGGTTTCGGCTGTACCGACAGGGTGGCTTGTGGGATCTCGACAAGAAACTCTGGGCCTACGTTCCGGCGGCATTGGCCACTCCGCGGAATGAGCCCCTGCTTCGCAGTCACGTGCTTGAGCGTGGATGGGCCCATCTGACCTGGCCTTCGGTCGGCGGGGTGGTGCGGAACCACGGCTTCGGCGATGTCGATCTCTTGTACTGCGACAGCCCCAAGCATCTGTCCTGGCTCTCTCAGGTCGCCCGTACGCGAACGGTATTTCGAGTTGCCGACAACACGTCCGGATTCGGACGCACGACGCCCGCGGCCCGGGCAGCTGAGCATGAACTGGCTGCCGCTGCCGACCTGGTGGTGTACAGTGCGGAGACCTTGAAGGAGTATGTGGAGGGCCTGAAGCCTCGTCGCATGGCCCATTTGCCGAACGGCGTCAATTTCTCCCACTTTGCGAGGCCTGATGTGCCCGTTCCGTCCGAGTATGCCTCGATCCGCCGGCCTATTGCGGTCTATGCAGGCTATATGGACGCCTGGTTCGACTACGCGCTGTTGAATCATGTGGTGGCGGCCTTGCCGGACGTCTCGTTCGTCCTTATCGGGGGAACTCCCCACGCCCATGCCAGGTTTGCGCCGGCGGCCAATTTGCATTTGCTCGGGCCGCGGCCGTTTTCACGGTTGCCGGAATATTTGCGGTCTGCGGATGTGGGGCTCATTCCGTTCGACGTGCAGAATCATCCGACGTTGGTTCATAGCATCCATCCCTTGAAGCTCTATGAATATCTTGCGGCAGGACTGCCTGTTGTCGCCACCCGTTGGCGGGAACTGGAGCGGCTGCAGAGCCCGGCGATGCTGTGTGAATCCGCCGAACAGTTTGTGACGGCGATCGAAAGCTGCGTCACTCGCGAACCTCAGCGGGAGCTCTACCGCGCGTACGCGGAGCAAGCCGATTGGAAACACCGTGTCTCGCGGTTGCTGCAGTTGGCGCAATCCGGTTGACCGAGAGGAGAGTGGCCTATTCAACGAGGACCCATCACCATTGACATGCGAATGGTGCAGTCGGCGGGCATCGGGACATACCTGCAAGAACTGGTTCCGCGGTTGTTCAAGGTTTTGTCCCAGCCGGCCTTTTGTCTGCTCGGTCGGGCCGACCTCCTCCGCGGTTTCAGCTGGGCTCAGCATCCGAATATCAGGATCATCGATTGCCGGGCGGGGATCTATTCGCTACGCGAGCAGGTTGAGCTCCCGATGCGGATTCCCCGCGATACCACGCTCTATTGGTCCCCTCACTACAATATTCCATTGTGGTACCGGGGGCCTCTCTTGGTGACGGTGCATGACACCTTTCATCTGGCGATGCCGCAATTTGTGGAGGGGTGGCATCGACGGGCCTATGCGCGTCTGATGTTTCGAGCCGTGCGGGCCAAAGCAGCCGCCATTGTGTGTGTCTCTCGATTTGCCAGGGACCAACTGCTGCAGTTCGTTCCCGAAGGACGGCAGGACGTCACGGTGGTGCATAACGGAGTGGATGCCTCATGGTTCGCGCCGGTGCCTGGGGGGCCGCCACACGGGAAACCCTATATACTCTTCGTCGGAAGTGTCAAGCCGCACAAGAACCTGTCCCGTCTGCTGGAGGCGTTTGCCCTGCTGCAGACGCACATTCCGCATGACCTGGTGATCATCGGTCGCCGGGAGGGTCTCATTACCGGCGACGCGTCGGCGATGGCGATGGCCTCCGCCATGAGTGATCGAGTGATCTGTGTCGGTGAGTTGGATCATGGAGATGAACGGCTCCGTCGGTTCTATCGATACGCGGATGTTCTGGTGATGCCTTCGCTCTATGAGAGTTTCGGCCTTCCGGCCTTGGAGGCGCTGGCGTCCGGCTGTCCGGTCATCGTCTCCCGCGTCGCGGGGTTGCCCGAGGTGTATGGAGAAGGCGCTATGTACTGTGATCCGTACGACCCGTCCGATATTGCGGAGCGTATCCGACTGATGGTGAGTGATCGCGGGGTTCGGGAACGGTACCTCACTGCCGGGCAGGCTGTGGCCACGCAGTACGATTGGGACACAACGGCAGAAAAGCTCGCTGCCGTTGTGTGCGCATCCCGGCTGTGACGCGTCGAGAGTCAGGCATGCCGGTAAGCCTGAACTGAACCCCATCGATCCGATATCCCTGAGGTTTCCGATGCCGGCGGGAGGACGTCCGCTCAGGGTCCAAATCAGTGATCTGTGGCCTGCTCGCGCGTGTGCATGGACATGAAAAAACTTCACCTTGTGGTGCTCAGCGATTTTGGATACGTGAACGGCGGCAACGCTGCCGTGGCGTTGGCGAGTGCCAGGGGGCTCGCTCGTCGCGGTCATGCCGTGACCCTGTTGTCCGCGGTCGGAGCGACGACGCGCAGCGACGATCTTGACGGGGTCCGATTGGTTTCAACCGAACAACAGGAGATTCTGACGGACTCGAACCGCATGCGAGCCATTCTTCAAGGGACGTGGAATGTCAGGGCGGCCCGGATGCTTCGCGCGCTTCTTCGAGATCTCGATCCCGCCTGTACCGTGGTGCATCTCCATAGCTGGACCCAAGCCCTGTCCTCCAGTGTGGTGCGAGCCGCGTTGGCGGTAGGGGTTCGGGTTGTGTACACCATGCACGATTACTTTTCTCTGTGCCCCAACGGGACCTTCTTCAATCATCAACAGAACGAGATCTGCCGGCTCCGGCCGATGTCGCCCTCCTGTATCGCCAGCCACTGCGACAAGCGCAGCTATGCGCATAAGCTCTGGCGAATCCTGCGACAGGCGGTGCAGGCCCACCGGGGCGGGATCCCCAATCGAATTCTTGATTTTATTGCCGTCTCGCCGTTCAGTCACGCGATCCTGGCGCCGGGTCTTCCCGCGGGGGCTCGCGTGTACCAGGTTCCCAGTCCGATCGATGTCTCACGGGACGTACCGGCGCGGGTGGCGGAAAACAGGGCGTTTGTGATGGTCGGAAAGATCACACAGGGAAAGGGCGCGATTGTGTTCGCCAAAGCCGCCCGCGCGTTGGGATGTGAGGCCCTGTTCGTAGGCGACGGTCCTTGCGCCCGGGAAGTGGTGCAGGTGTACCCCCGTGCCCGCGTGACGGGATGGGTTTCCAGGGAAAAGGTAACGGAGTATCTGAAAACAGCCCGGGTGCTGGTGTTTCCCTCGTTATGGTACGAGACCGAGGGGTTGAGTGTGATTGAGGCTGCGGCGTTGGGAGTGCCGGCGATTGTGTCCGACACGTCGGCCGCGCGCATGTCCATTGCGAACGGGGTGACGGGGTTGTGTTTTGCAGGCGCCGATGAGGCGGATCTGATTCGAGCGATGCGGACACTGTCCGCCGACGATGCCCTCGCCGGGGCCATGGGGCAAGCCGCCCATCAGCGGTATTGGGAAAATCCTCGAACCTTAGACAGGCACGTGTCGGAGCTCGAAGCGGTCTATGAGCAGGCCTTGAGGGGACGGATATGACGGTCGCGTGCGTCTCATCTCCCGCTCATGCGGGCTTAGTCAATCGCCTGGGCTTGTGGATTCTCGCGATACTCCTGCTCTCGCCGGCGGTGTTCAAAGTTCGTGTGATGGGCGGCCTTGTCGTCCATCCGTTCGTCCTGGTGCTGATCGTCGCATGGGGTTGGGTGTTGTATGCGAGTGCCGATACGTTTTCCCGACGGAAACGCGGCTGGTATTCTCCCGAGTGGCAGACGTGGAATACCCCGCTGATTCTGCTGGGCCTCTCGATCGCCGGATTGGCGCTGAGCCTCGGCATCAATTCCATTCGACTGGGATCGCTCCAATCGACCGGTTGGCTGCTCTTGCTGAAATGGGGGCTCTACCTGGCCCCGCTTCCGCTGACGGCGCTGCTGGCGCTCAGGACCGGCTTTCAGGTCGTCAGACTGGTCAGCTACCTGATCCCCGCGGTGGCCCTTCTCACGTTGCTCTATTCGTGCTACCGAATGGGGCAGGCCCTGGATGGCCGGTATATCAACGCCTACGTCGATGCGTCCTCCACCTTCTTTGCGATGGGCATGTTTGCGGAAGTCCTGTCGCCAGAGGGCCTGGTCGTGCGCTCCGACACCGGGAGTCACGGCGCCTACGGTATGTACCTGGCTTTCGCATCGCTGTTCAGTCTTTGTTTGGCCTTGTTTCAAGGATGGCACGGCGTAGTGAATCGCGGGTATGCGGTCCTGCAAGGGCTGACCCTGGCACCCTTGTGTTTCATGGGCATTCTCTGGACCGGGTCGCGATCCAGCCTCGTGTTGCTGCTGGGGGCCATTCTGATGTTGGGCCTTCTGGCTCTGATCAATCCTGGAGGGTTGCTCGCGCGGTCCCGCCGCTTGGCGTTTGCCGGCCTGCTGTTCCTGATGCCGCTGGGCCTGTTAGGCCTGACTCACGTGCTTGGGGTGAAGGTCCCCACACTTGATCGGGTGCGGGACACACTGACCGCTTCCATGCAACTCGAACAAACCGTACGCGGGGAACTCTCACCCGTGGACGAGCGGCACGCGTCGTCTCAACGGGCGGTGCAAAACGTTCAGACGCGTGTCTGGCTCTGGGGCCAATCGTTCCGGTATCTTCTGCGGCATCCGCTCACCGTGGTGACCGGCATCGGGTATGACCGCCGCCGTTTTGTCGAAGAGGTGGTCGGGATCCCCTTCGAAGGTTTCAACTTCAACTACCAGACGGCTCATAACCTGTATCTCGATGTCCTGATCAAGGGCGGGATCGGGCCGCTGCTGCCGCTCGTGGCTGCTTGTGTCTGGCTGCTGTGGGTGGGTATCAAGAGCGTCACGATTCCCGTGCGTGAGCCGAGTGCCGTCGTGCGTATCGGCGTCGGATGGATCGCCTTGGCCTGTTGGCCGCCGCTGTTATTGGTCAGTCTGACCTGTGAGGAGTTGTTGACGGACAACCTGATGCTCCATTGGACCGCCTTGTTCGGCCTCCTCCTGGGACTCTGCGGGACGGCGCTGGCGGAATGGTTGCCGAATCGTATCGTACACATGACGGCGACTGCCGGGGTGGGCGGCGGGCCGGCCTACCTGACCGCGCTGGCGGACCACCAACTCGGCTCGGGCATGCAGGTGCGCGTATTCTGTTCGGATGAGAAACCCTATGTCGAGATCTGGCGCCGGATGCCGTTGGACCTGTCAGTGCTGCCGATGCGACGCCCCAATGCCCGCTCGGTCTGGCAGTTGCTGAAGGAGTTGCTGCGCGCTCCGGCGCCGATTCATGCGCATGGTCGCGGGGCCGCGTTTTTCGCCATCTGGGTCAAGATTCTTGTCCGCGTACCGGTGATCTATACGCCGCACGGGCCGCACTATGCCGACAACCGGGGATGGCGCTACCTGTCTGGCTGGCTGTTTGAGCTGTGCTGTCGCCTCTTGCTGGATGCCATCGTGTATGTGTCTCCGGGGGAGCGGGAGACCGCTCGTCGGCATCGGCTGCCGACGTCGAACTCTCGTGTGGTGTTGTCGGGACTGGTTCAAGAGAACGCGCAGTCGATTCATTCCGGTGATATGGGGAAGCGCTTACGTGCAGAACTCACGATCCCGGACGGGAGATTCCTCATCGGATGGATCGGCCGGTTTCACCGCCAGAAGGGCTTGGACATTCTCCTTGAGTCCGTGCGGATCGTGTCGACACAAGTACCCGAGGCCACGTGGGCGGTGATCGGGGAGGGTAGTGAAGAGGACCGACGACGGTATCGATCGATCCTGGATACCCTTCCACAGCGGGATCGGGTGCTGTTCCTCGGCGGGCGGCCGGATGCGTTTGCCTTGATGAGAGATTTCGATCTCTTCGTTTCAACCTCTCGCTGGGAAGGGCTTCCGCTCGTCTTGCTGGAGGCGATGGAGCAGGGCATTCCTATCGTGGCCAGTGATGTGATCGGGAACCGTGATGTGCTGCAGGGGTGGGGCATGCTCTTCAATGCCAACGATCCCAAGGCGGCGGGCGAGGCGCAAATTCGGCTGGCCCTCGATGCCCCGTTGCGGGCGCGGCTGGCGAAGCTGGGTCGGGAGGTCAGGCGCTCACGATTCGCGCTGAGTCGAATGTTGCGGGAAATGGATCAGGCGTATTATGAAATTCTAGGAGCCTCGATCTTCCCGAACGGTCAGATCTCCGGACCCTCTGTCGCAACGCAGGCAGACGCGTCCACCCGGTGGTCCGCCGGAGTGTCCTTTCCGGGGTAACCCGGCTGCTGTGCCGCGTCCGGCGCAACCGGTCTGGTCATCAGCGGGTGTGCGAGAGCCGGAGTATCGCATAGGGAGCGCAGTTCGTGAGACACACCGGGCAGGCAGACATTCCCGAGGCCGCGACCGCCCGGGAGGGAGTAGCAGAGGACGGTGGCTCTGCCATACCCGTCGGCCGCGCCGCGGGTCCATTGATCCTATCGGACGTCCTGCTGCAGGGGATACGCTATCTGCTGCTGCTCTATCTAGGGTACCGTTCGCTGACCTATGTGGGCGCGTTTTTGTTGGGGTCCGCCCTGGGTGCGGTGCTGGGGGGGATGGCCGATTTTGGAATCAATCAGCATTGGCTGAGACTGACCGGCCCGGACATGCGCCTGACTCAGCAGACCTTCTCCCGTGTGTTGCGAGGCAAAGTACTGGCTTGCCTGGGCGGGCTTCTCTGTCTCGGAGGAGGGATTGCGGTGGGTGCCTGGAGTCCCTCACTGCCGATGGCTATGGTCGTCGGCACGGGGGTTGCGGCGACACAGGTGCTGGCCGAAACCTATGAGGCCGTGGGGTTGTTGCTTCACCGCTATCACATGGTGGCTCTTTTCCGGGTGTTGATGAGTGTGGGGATGTATGGTGTGCCTCTTGTGTTGGCTTGGACCCTGCAGCAGGAAGCGACACATGCGGGTCTCGACCTGGCCCTGCTTGCAGGACTGATGATCGGAGTGCTTCTGTGCGGTTTGTCCGCGTGGAAGATGATGGTGTTACTTCCGGGACGGACGCACGGGGACCGGGGGTATTGCCGTGCTTGGTGGGAGGCTCGCTGGCTCGGCTTGAACCAGATCGCCATCGTCCTGGATGTCCGGGCTCCGTTGCTCATTCTCGGTTTCATGCTGGGAGCGCCGGCGGTGGGGCTCTATGGTCTGGTCCAACGCACGACCGCTGTGGTGGAATTGGCATGGGCCTCACTCTCTCGACTGCTGGTGAGATCCTATGCCGAGATGGTCGGAGAGAAGGGGGTGCATCAGATCAAGGCGCGTGTGCGTATGGCCGGCTCGGTTACGGTCGCCGTCATGGTCATCGCTTCAGCCGGCCTGTGGAGCGCCATCATCTTCTATGGGAGATTCGCGGAGGTCTCGACGGAGACCGCACTGGCGCTCTCTCTCTTGCAGTGGGCGGTCGTGGCCATCGGGTTCAGTTCCGTCAAGCGTCCGTTTGTGTCAGGGCTGATCGCGCTCTTCCAGGAGCGGCTGGTGTGTCGGGTCAATGTGACCGCCGCACTGGTCGGACTGCTGCTGGTTCCGCTGTGCATACGATATTGGGGTATCTGGGGTCCGGTCATGGCCTGGATTGTTTTGGAGGTTGCGGCCTGCCTGGTGCTGGTGCTGTTGTTTTTCTACGTATCCAGTCAAGCAGGCCCCGCGCTGGTGACGAGGACCTCCGGCGGAATGGGTGGCTATACGAAATGAAATCGCGTCGCTGAATGAAGTCGTTACGAGTTGCGATCGTCCATGATTGGCTGACCGGGATGCGGGGCGGCGAGCGCTGTCTGGAGGCGTTCTGCGAGCTGTTCCCCGATGCCGATCTCTACACCCTGCTGCACATCAAGGGGACGGTGTCGCCCATGATCGAGCGTCACCGGATCACGACCAGTTTCGTTCAATCCTTCCCGCTGGCCGCGCGGTACTATCGGTATTATTTGCCCGTATTTCCTGCTGCGATCGAGCATATTCGCCTCCCGTCCTACGACCTGGTCTTAAGTTCGAGCCATTGTGTGGCCAAGGGCATTCGCCCGCCGGCGGGAGCGAAACACCTGTGCTATATCCATGCGCCCATGCGGTATGTGTGGGATCAGTTCGACAACTATGCGCGCGGCGGGCGATCGGGAGTCGTGGCGAGATTGGGTATGGAACTGTTCCGGAAGCGTCTGCAGGCCTGGGATGTGGCCTCCGCCGCTCGGGTGGATCAATTCGTGGCCAATTCCCGGAACATCGCCGGGAAGGTGCAACGGTATTACAACCGGCCGGCGGCCGTGCTGCATCCACCGGTCGATTGGCAGACATTTCAAGCCGCGGAACAATCGGAAGACTTCTATTTTATGGTCACGGCCTTTGCGCCGTATAAACGGGTTGATCTGGCCATTCAAGCGTGTAATGTTATGAAACGACGACTGAAGATCATCGGCAAGGGGCAAGAGGAGGCGCGGTTGCGCAAACTCGCCGGCCCGACGGTCGAATTTTTGGGCTGGCAGCCGGACGATGTGGTGAGGGATCACTATGCGCGCTGTCGGGCGCTGCTCTTTCCAGGCGAGGAAGATTTTGGTATCGTCCCATTGGAAGCGATGGCCTGCGGCAAGCCTGTGCTTGCCTTCGGGCGCGGGGGAGCGCTGGAGACCGTGGTGCCGTTGACGGGTGCCGGATCCGCCGAGGGCGCACCTGCGCGAGAGGGAACCGGTTCTGTGACCGGTGGGGGGAACGTTGCCACGGGAGTGTTTTTCTTCACTCAGTCGGTCGAATCCGTTGTCGAGGCGATGGAGTCTTTCGAGCGTCGCCGAACGGAGTTTGATCCGCATGCCATTCGTGACCATGTGGCCGCCTTCGACCGCCGGCTGTTCAAGGAGCGCATGAAAGCCTTCGCGATGGGGGCATTGACCGGTACGGCTTCATAGAGGGAGCATGCTTAAACGCCACTCCCAATTTCTCAAAAGTCTGCTGTTCTGTATCGACCTCGGGCTGATCTGCGCCTGCTGGGTCGGCGCCTACTACCTGCGTTTTTCGGAGATCGTGGAACCTGCCACCAAGGGCATTCCTCCGCTCCGGATCTATCTGCTGTTGCTGGTGCCGATCATCGCAGTCTGGGGCATGTCGTTCCAGGCCTTCGACCTCTACCGCCCGCGACGGATGGGCACGCGGTTGTCGGAGTTTCTCGATGTGGCGAAAGCCAATACCCTCTCCGTGCTGATTCTGGTGGCGTTGACCTTTTTCTTCCGGCAGTACGAATATTCCCGACTGGTGCTCCTCTATTTCTGGCTGTTGAACCTCATCACCCTGGGCTTTTCGCGGGTGCTGTTCCGGGAGGCGCTTCGGTTCCTGCGTCGGCACGGATACAATCAACGCCATGCGCTGGTCATCGGCACCAGCCGGCTGGGACGCCGGGTGGTGGATGCGCTCGCTCAGCATCCGGAACTAGGGGTGAAAGTGCATGGGTTCTTGAGCGCCGATTCCCGGAAGGTGGGTGAGCGGATCAACGGGGTGCCGGTGATCGGGCGGTATGACGACCTGCAGGAACGTGTTCAGTCAGGTGTCGATATCGTCTTTGTCTGCCTGCCTCCGGAGGACGAGCAGTGGGCTGAAAAAATGTTTACCTGTTTGGCCACGACGATGGTCGAAGTGAAGGCCTTGCCCGCGATGTGCGAATTTGTGAGCCTGCGCGCGGAGGCCGAGATGTTCGAGGGCCTTCCGCTCATCACCTTGCAGGGATCGCCCTTGTACGGTTGGAATCTGGTCATCAAACGGGTGTTGGATGTGGTCGGCGCATCGGTCGCATTGGTTGTATTCTCCCCGGTGTTATGCGCAATCGCGGCCTTGGTGAAACTGACGTCCCCCGGTCCGATCTTTTTCCGTCAACTCCGTATGGGATTGGACGGGCAGGCGTTCGAAATGTTGAAGTTCCGTTCCATGAAACTCGATGCGGAGTCGGAAACCGGCCCGGTCTGGACGCAACCCAACGACGATCGCCGGACGCCGATCGGTGCGTTTTTGCGGCGAACGAGTTTGGACGAGTTGCCGCAATTCTGGAACGTGCTGCGCGGGGAGATGAGCATCGTCGGTCCCAGGCCAGAACGGCCCGAGTTCATTGCCCGGTTTCGGGAAACGCTTCCGCAGTACATGTTGCGGCACAAGATGAAAGCCGGGATCACCGGGTGGGCGCAGATCAACGGCTGGCGCGGCAATACGTCGCTGGAACGACGGATCGAGCACGATCTGTATTACATCGAGCACTGGTCGATCTGGTTCGACTTCAAGATCATGCTCCTCACGGCCTGGCGAGGATTTATCCACCGGCATGCGTATTGATAGTTCGTGCCGCCGTGCCAACAGGCCTCCGGGCAGATGTGCCCCGAGATGTGGGATGCTCCCTGGCGGCTGAGTGTTCTTGAGTTTCCCACGATGGCTTGTTAACATCCCCTGCATTCGAAAGCATCTGCATGCCCAGCACAACACGCCGAACCAAAACTTCAGCGAAGCCTCGTTTCTCCTTACAAGGGACTCTCCGCGAGATCCGGTTATTTGCGACGGATGTCGACGGGGTCTTGACCGACGCCGGCATGTACTACTCCGAGTCCGGTGACGAATGGAAGAAGTTCAATACGCATGACGGGATGGGGATCAAGCTCTTGCAGAAGGCCGGCATTCTGACGGCGATCATTACGCAGGAGTCGACGAAAATCGTGATGCGCCGAGCGCAGAAGTTGACGATTTCCGAAGTGCACCAGGGAGTGTATGACAAGCTCGCCGTGCTCAAAGAGCTGATTGCACGGCATGGCTTCTCGATGGATCAGGTGGCCTATATCGGTGACGACGTGAACGACCTCCAGGCCCTGGGTGCAGTCGGCTTTTCAGCCGCCCCGGCCGACGGGATGCCGCCGGTGCTGAAGACGGTTCGATATGTGTGCAAGAAAAAGGGCGGCGAGGGCGCGGTGCGGGAAGTGGCCGATCTCATTCTGGCGGCTCGGCAGCCACGCTGAGCTCCTCTTGAGCACGTAATTGTCACAGTGAAGGGCACTCCATGGATCCGATGAGGCATCTCTATCCGGTTATTCTAGCCGGGGGCAGCGGAACGCGGTTTTGGCCGTTAAGCCGCCATCTCTATCCGAAGCAATTGCTACGGATCATCGGCGACGAGACGCTCATTCAACAGACGATGCGGCGCGTCCTTTCCTGCGCGAATCCCGAACAGGTCATCATCTCCACGAATCCCGGCCAGGTCGATTCGATTCGCGTGCAATTGGGTGAGTGGAAGGCCGCGTTGAAAGATAATTACGTCGTCGAGCCGGTCGGTCGCAATACGGCTCCCGCCATTGCGCTGGTGGCTGCCGAGCTCCTGCTGCGCGATCCTCATGCGATGATGCTGGTCTTGCCTGCGGATCACGTGGTGACGGGGGAGAAAGCGTTCAAGGCGGCGGTCGAGCTGGGCGTGCAGCTGGCCGAGCAGGGACATCTGGTCACGTTCGGGATCAAGCCGACCAGGCCGGAAACGGGGTATGGGTATATTCAGCCCGATCGACGGAAGTCTCTGGCCAAGAAAGGGCGGCTGACCGGCCATCCGGTCGCGCGATTTGTCGAGAAGCCGAACCGGACCAAGGCGGCGCAATATTTAAGGAACGGTCATTTCTATTGGAACAGCGGGATGTTTCTCTGGAAGGCTGCCGCTATTCTGGAAGAAATTCAGCAGCACCAGCCGCAACTGGCGAAGGCGATTCAGCGGGTCCATGCGCTCATGGCCTCGGGTGCTGATCCGGGACATATCGAAGCAGCCTATAAGAAGGTGCCCTCGGTATCGATCGATAACGGGGTCATGGAACAGTCGGCCAATGCAGCGATGATTCCAGTCGGATTCGGATGGTCGGACGTGGGGAATTGGAGCAGCCTCGAGGAGGTGGCCCCGCGCGACAAGTCCGGCAACGTCGTCAGCGGGCGCGTCATTGATATGGATAGCACCAATTCCGTGCTTTATGCCGATCGCCGGGTCGTCGCAACCATCGGGCTTTCCGATATGGTGGTAGTGGACACGCCGGATGCCACGCTGATCTGTCCGAAGTCGCGCTCACAAGATGTGAAGCAGATGGTCGAGATCCTTAAACAGCAGGGAGCTCCTGAACACTTGGAGCACGTGACCGTGTTTCGTCCCTGGGGATCCTACACCGTCTTGGAGGAAGGGCCCGGATATAAGGTGAAGCGCGTGACGGTGAATCCCGGAGGGCGCCTGTCGCTGCAACTTCATCATAAACGGAGCGAGCATTGGGTCGTCATTGCCGGGACGGCGCGGGTCACGAGAGGTGAAGAGCTTCTGGATCTGCGAGTCGGGCAGAGCACGGCGATCCCGGTCGAGACGCCGCATCGCCTTGAAAATCTCGGCACCGAGACGCTGCACATTATCGAGGTGCAGAACGGGCCTTATCTGGGCGAAGACGACATCGTGCGGCTTCAAGATGACTATGGCCGCCTGAACCGGGCGCGATAGGAGATCCAGATGGCGTTGTTTCGCGAATATGATTTAAGGGGCATTGTCGGAGAAGAACTCACGGAAGCCATCGCCGAACGGGTGGGGCGCGCGTACGCCACCATGGCACGGGAACAGGGTGCCTCGCGTATCAGCCTTGGACGGGACGGCCGGCTGAGTTCTCCTGGTTTGCGTGAGGCCTTACTTCGCGGCCTGCTGGCCGGCGGGCTCGATGTAGTCGATCTGGGGCTCTGTGCCTCGCCGCTCCTGTACTTCTCCTTATTTACCCTGCCGGTCGACGGCGGCATCATGATCACCGGCAGCCACAACGCCGCTGAATACAATGGTTTTAAAATCTGTGTCGGGAAAGAAGCGATTCACGGGGAAGAGATTCAGCGGTTGCGGCGGCTCATGGAAGCCGGTCGATTCGCCACCGGTTCCGGGCGACTCTCTTCTCATCCCATCATTCCCGACTACTTGCAGCATCTCAAAACGAGTTTTTCCGGCGTGCGGGCGGACCATCTCCATGTCGTGATCGATTGCGGGAATGGCGCGGCGTCGTTGGTCGCCAAGCAGGCGCTTGAACAGATGGGGTGCCGGGTAACGGGCCTGTACGACGAGTTGGACGGGCGATTCCCCAACCACCATCCCGATCCCACCGTCATGGAAAATCTGCAGGATCTCATTGCGACGGTGCGTGAGAAAAAGGCGGATGTCGGCATCGGCTACGACGGCGATGCCGATCGGATCGGCGCGATCGACGAGCGGGGAGAGATCCTTTGGGGCGATCGCCTCATGATCGTCTACGCGCGGGATATCCTGACCCAGCGCCCGGGCACCACCTTTATCTCCGAGGTCAAGGCGTCGCAATGCCTGTACGACGATATTGCCGCCAAAGGCGGGCGTCCGATCATGTGGAAGACCGGTCATTCCTTGATGAAGGCCAAGCTGAAAGCCGAGTCCGCGGTCCTGGCCGGCGAAATGTCCGGCCATATGTTTTTTGCCGATCGCTATTTCGGGTTCGATGATGCCATCTATGCCTCCTGCCGGTTGGTTGAGATTCTCGCGAAAGCCAAGCAGTCGCTCTCCACGTTGGTCGCCGACCTGCCCCAGACCACGGTGACGCCGGAGATCCGGGTCGACTGCCCGGATACGCTGAAGTTTCAACTGGTCGATCAGGTCCGTACACAACTAGCCGCCTATCTCACGGACGGCAAACCCGTCGGCGCCTCGAATCTTCACATGCGGGAGCTGGTGACGATCGACGGGGTGCGGGCGATTTTCGAGGACGGGTGGGGCTTGATTCGAGCCTCCAATACTCAACCTGCGCTGGTGCTCCGCTTCGAGGCCCCGTCGCCGGCCCGGCTGGATGTCATTCGCGCGACGATTGAAACCGAGCTCGCGCAGGCACGACGTGTGTTGTCGGCGTAGTGTGCCGTTCTCCTCGTACTTCCTCCGTTTCAACCTCTTCCTGGCCATCACGGTTCTGGCGACAATCGTGGCGTCCGCCCCGTCGCTCTCTCACGCCACAACGGATGGGCAGGCTGCCGCTCCTGCCGCGCTTCCATTTGCAAACGGCGAGCGATTGTCCTACGACGTGACCTGGCTGGGCATGCGCGCGGGAATCGCGACCATGGTCGTTCAGGAGGGCCCTGGCGAGGGGGCCAAGCCGCAGCTCACCTTTTCGATGACGGCTCGATCGAGCCCGACTGTCACCAAGTTTTACCCTGTTGATAACCGAGGGGTTTCCATTGTGGATCTCGAATCCTTCCTGCCCCGGCACATGACGTTTGCCAGGAGGGAGGGCAAGCGGTTCAACGATTTCGACTATACGTTCCGCCACACCGAAGGCCTGGTCACGGCCGTGAAAGACGGGAAACGCGACGAATTGCCGATCCCTCCCGATGCGCAGGACGCCATGTCGTGCCTCTATTATGTGCGTAAGGTGCTGCCCTTCGTTCCGGGGTCGTCGCTGACGATGACGGTGCACCACGACAAAAAGAACTACAAGATGGAGGTGCGGGTCGAAGCCCTTGAAACGGTGGAGGGGGTGTGGGGGAAGCGGCAGACCGCGCGGGTGGTCGTCATCATGCCGTTTCAGGGCATTTTCCTGAACGAGGGCAATATTCGCGTCTGGTTCACAACCGATGAGCACCGTGTCCCCGTCAGAATGAAGGCCAAGGTTGTCGTGGGGTCGATCGTGGCCGAATTGACCGAGGGGTACGCCGCCACCTCACAGCCGTAACATGCCTGCCTTGGTTTGCTCGTCCGGACGGAAACCGCTATAATCACGCCGAGTTCGTGGGGAGGGCTTCGGCTCTGTCCGAAGCCCTCTTCATGTCGACCGTTCGTCGTTTGATCCACGAGGAACCCTGAGCATGGCGAAATTTCCCATTACATTGAGCCGCTTTATTATTGAACAACAGGCCGCGCATCCGGAAGCAACCGGCGAATTCTCTGTTCTGCTGACCCAAATCGGCCTCGTCGGAAAAATGATTGCGCATGATTTGCGCAGAGCCGGTTTGAACAAGATTCTTGGCACCACCGGCGAGACCAATATTCAAGGCGAGGTGGTCAAGAAGCTCGATCAGATTGCCAATGATACCTTCGTGCGTGTGTTCGAGCACAGCGGTCTCGTGTGTGTCTTGGCTTCTGAAGAGATGGAGAAACCCCTGAAAATGGTGCATGAAGGAGCCAAGTATATGCTCCTGGTCGATCCGCTGGACGGATCCTCCAATACCGATGTGAATATGCCGTTGGGGGCTATTTTCTCCATCCGCAGATCCAAGCTGGGGCAGCGGCAGCCTGTGGAGGACGAGTTGCTGCAACGGGGGACCGAACAGATCGCCGCAGGGTACGTGTTGTATGGGGCGAGCACCATGCTGGTGTTCACCGTCGGTCAGGGCGTGCATGGGTTCACCCTCGAGCCGTCTATCGGTGAATATCTTTTGTCCAACGAGAACATTCGAATTCCCTCGAAGGGCAAGGTGTATTCGGTCAATGAGGGCAACTACCATCGTTGGCCGTCCGGTACACAGAAATATCTCGATTCGCTAAAAATGCAGGACAAGGCGACCGGGCGTCCCTATAGCGGCCGATACAGCGGGTGTCTGGTCGCGGATGTTCATCGCATCCTCCTGGGTGGCGGCATCTATTTGTATCCCGGGGAGAACGACAAGCCGGAAGGAAAACTGCGATTGATGTATGAGGGAAATCCGCTTGCGATGGTCGTGGAGCAGGCCGGAGGAAAAGCGACCACGGGAACGATGCGCATTCTCGATGTCGAACCGAAGGCCCTCCATCAGAGAGTGCCGTTGATCATCGGGAGCGCTGAGGATGTGAGCCAGGCGGAAGCCTATATTCAAGGACGTGCGTAACGACTCATGTGACTGAGGTTGGTTGGGAGGATGATTATGAGCAATCGGGTCCAGGAAATTTTGAGCTGGTACGAGAGTGACAATGCGGGAACGAAGACGAACATTGCGCGGCTGCTGAATCACGGCAAGCTGGCGGGCACGGGGAAATTGGTGATCCTGCCGGTGGACCAGGGGTTCGAGCACGGTCCGGCCAGAAGTTTTGCGCCCAATGCCGGCGGGTACAATCCGCATTACCATTTCCAGCTGGGGCTCGATGCCGGGTGCAACGCCTATGCGGCTCCGCTCGGATTCATCGAGGCCGGCGCCGGCCATTTCGCCGGGCAAATCCCACTCATCCTCAAGCTCAACAGCCACGATACGCTCCATGATGAGAAGGACCCGATGCCCTCGGTGACCGGCAGCGTGCGGGATGCCTTGCGATTGGGTTGTTCGGCGGTGGGATTCACGATTTATCCGGGCTCGTCCCACTGCAATGCGATGTATGAGCAGTTGCGGGCGATTGCGGAGGAAGCCAAGAGTTGCGGATTGGCCGTCGTGGTCTGGTCCTACCCGCGCGGATCAGGATTGAGTAAGGAAGGCGAGACCGCGTTGGACGTCGTGGCCTATGCCGCTCAGATTGCGGCACAGTTGGGCGCCCATATCATCAAGGTGAAGTTGCCCACGGCCCATCTTGAACAGGCGGCTGCCAAGAAGGTCTATGAAGCTGAAAAGGTACCCATCTCAACGCTGGCGGAACGGGTCAAACATATCGTGCAGAGTTCGTTCGATGGGCGCCGGATCGTGATCTTCTCCGGCGGCGCGAAGAGCGACGAAAAAACGGTGTTCGATGAAGTCCGTGCGATTCGTGACGGCGGGGGATTCGGCTCCATCATCGGCCGGAACTCCTTCCAGCGTCCCAAAGCCGAGGCCGTCAAGTTCTTGAACACTATCATGGGCCTGTATGCGGGAGAGAAGCCTTAACCGGCGCCTCCATCCGCACGGATCACAATGAGCGACTTTCAGATCCCAACGGAGCAGCAGTCCCCGAGGCGCTCCTGGATATTTCCCGCACTCCTGTTGATAGCGGGGGTCATTATCGGGGTCATTCTGACCTCCGATTTTGGCTGGTTGCCGACGGGCCATGCGGTTCCTGAACCGGCTGCCCCTCCGGCCGCGACGCCGGTCTCCACGGCGGTGCAGCCCACGCTGCCCGGCGCAGGGGGGCAGAGTTTCGTCGATGTCGCCAAAGTCGTGAAGCCGGCTGTCGTGAATATTTTTGCGACGCGGAACGGATCGAGCGAGGAGGGGAAGGGCACTCCGTTTGAGGATCCGTTTTTCCGCCGGTTCTTCGGCGAAGAGTGGATGAAGCGGTTCGAGGCACCGAAGGAACGCAAGGAACGGGGATTGGGATCCGGAGTCATCGTGGATCCGAACGGCCTCATCATCACCAACAATCATGTGGTCAACAAGGCCGACGAGATCAAGGTCTTTCTCTCCGACAAGCGCGAGTTCAAGGCGAAACTGGTCGGCACGGATGCCAAGACCGATGTCGCCGTGCTGAAAATCGAAGCGAGCGGACTACCGACCGTGGCCTGGGCCGATTCCGACAGGCTGGAGGTCGGAGAGTTTGTCCTGGCGGTGGGCAACCCGTTCGGGTTGACGCAGACGGTGACGCTGGGAATCGTGAGTGCGCTCGGGCGCGCGGCCGGCATTGCCGAATATGAAGACTTCATTCAGACCGATGCGGCGATCAACCCCGGTAACTCCGGGGGGGCCCTGGTGAATGTGCGCGGCGAACTGGTCGGCATCAACACGGCCATCTATAGCCAGAGCGGCGGAAACATGGGAATCGGCTTTGCCGTTCCGAGCAACATGGCTCATTCCATCATGGAGCAGCTGGTGCAGCATGGCAAAGTCGTGCGCGGCTGGTTGGGGGTCTCGATTCAGGAGCTGACGCCGGAATTGTCTTCGCAGTTCGGCGTGCCGAAAGACGTGAAGGGTGTCCTCGTCAGCGACATCATGGACGACAGTCCGGCGAAGAAGGCGGGTTTCGAGCGCGGCGATGTGATCGTCGAATACGACGGGAAACCGATGGATTCCCCGGCTCACTTGCGGAATGCGGTGGCTCAGACGGTGGTGGGGAAGAAGGTGACGGTCAAGCTCATTCGTGAAAAGAAGTCCAAGTCCATCGAGCTCACGATTGCCGAGCAGCCGAAGAATCTGGCGCAAGCCGGGGTTGAAGAGGGCGGAGAATCGGCGGCTCCCGCGGGCTTACTTTCGGACATCGAGGTGCGGGAGTTGAACACGGAGCTGGCCGGCCGGTATGGTTTGAAGTCGAGCGATCGCGGTGTGGTGGTCGTGCGTGTGAAGTCGGGGAGTCCCGCGGAAGAAGCTGGTGTGCGTGAAGGTGATCTCGTATTGGAGGTGAATCGCAAAGCCGTGGGGACGATAAAGGCGTATGAACATGTCGCCGCGAATTTGCCGAAAGACCAGGCGGTCTTGCTCCTGTTGAGACGGCAGGGGCGAGCCATTTATCTGACGCTGAGGCCGTGACCGCACCGGATGGTCCGTCCGGGGTAGGTCACAGAGAGGAGGCAAACAGTATGGTAACACGGGCCATATTTGTTCTTCTCAGCGCTCTTGCCGGCATGGCCTTGTTTCTTCGGGCCCAGGATCCAAGTCGCGAGTTTTTGTTGGCGGGATTGGGAATGGGGGCGGTGGCCGGCGGACTCATCCTGGCCGGCGAGTATGCGCTCCGCAGGCTTTCATTCGGCATTATTGTCGGCGGTGCCGTGGGGCTCGCCGGAGGTCTCATTCTGACAGGTTTGGTCGAGTGGGTCGGAAGCGCGGTCTTCGATGTGGAGACCTTCCTGTTTCATATCGGTGGATTGGTATTTCTCTTAGGGTTGCCCTATCTGGGGTTGGCCATGGGTGCGCGGTTCGGCAATGAACAGTTTCCCGGTCTGGACCAGGGGCCGACGGCAGGCGGGGCGTCCCATGCCAGTCTTAAAGTATTGGATACGAGCGTCATCATCGACGGCCGTGTGGCCGACCTCTGTGAGACAGGGTTTCTAGAAGGGCCGTTTCTGGTTCCCCATTTCATCTTGAATGAATTGCAGCACATTGCAGACTCTTCCGATTCTCTCAAGCGCGCGCGCGGGCGTCGCGGGTTGGATATTCTCAACAAGATTCAGAAAATGCCGGGCATCGATGTCCGGATCATCGAAGAAGATTTCCCCCATGTAAAGGAAGTGGATGCCAAGCTCGTGGTCCTGGCGAAGAAAGTCGGGGGACGCATCGTCACGAATGACTTGAACTTGAACAAAGTCGCTGAATTGCAGGGCGTGCGAGTGTTGAACATCAATGAACTCTGTAATGCGCTACGTCCGGTCGTGTTGCCGGGTGAAACCATTCGGGTCTTCGTCTTGAAGGAAGGCAAAGAGGCGGGCCAGGGCGTTGCCTACCTGGATGACGGCACGATGATTGTCGTGGACAATGCGCGACGCTGTATCGGCCGCAATGTGGATGTGACCGTGACCAGTGTGCTTCAGACGACGGCGGGGCGTATGATCTTTACCCGCTTGAAGGAGGAGTCTGAGCGGGAAGAGTACCAGGTTGCGCGTGGGTAGTCCGGCGAGACGGAAGTGCGGTAGCCCAACGGAATCCTTCGTCCGCCGGGGAGGCGCATCGAGTTCAGGCGATTGTTTCGGTGCGGCTTTGTCCCGTTGCTGCTCACGTGAGTGTGCCGGTGTCTGCTCGTAACGCGAAGCCGTCGCCGGCAGGGCCTCGCACGGTGGCCCTGGTTCCGGCCGCCGGTCGCGGGCTTCGCATGGGCGGCCATATCCCCAAGCAGTTTCTTGCGTTGGGGGGGCGGCCGATTCTCGCGCAATCCCTCCTTGTGCTCCAAGCTTCCCCGCTCATTCACGAGATCATTCTGGCGGTGCCCGAGTCGGAACGTCAGTATTGTCTGGATCATATCGTGGCGACGGGTGAGTTCAGTAAGGTAACCAAGGTTGTGCCGGGGGGAGTGCAGCGGCAAGATTCGGTGCGTCATGCCCTGGCCGAGGTGAGTCAGGAAACCGAGATTGTCCTGGTTCATGATGCGGTGCGGCCGTTTCTTACTGAGGACATGATCCGCAGAGTCGTGGCCGCGGCGGTAGAGCATGGGGCGGCCATCATCGCACTGCCGATGCGCGACACGGTGAAGTATGTGGGGGCCGGCGGGGTGATCGAACGGACCGTCGATCGCCGCCCTCTCTGGTTGGCACAAACGCCGCAGGCGTTTCGTCGTGACTGGTTGGAGGAGGGGCATCACAAGGCCTTGTTGGCCGGTGTGCAGGCGACGGATGACGCGCACCTCGTGGAATTGATCGGGAAACCGGTCGTGGTGGTCGAGGGGAGCGGAGAAAATATCAAGGTGACGAGGCCGGAAGATCTCGTGATCGGAGAAGCGATTCTCAACTCACGAACGGCGGCAAGGAGTGGGGAATGACGGCTGTACGCGTGGGATGTGGATGGGATATTCATCCGATGGTGCCGGGACGCAAATTAATTCTGGGTGGACTCGAAATTCCCCACCACAAGGGGCTGCAAGGGCATTCCGATTCCGATGCGTTAGTCCATGCCATTTGCGATGCGCTGCTCGGCGCGATGGGCGAAGGAGATCTCGGGCGTCACTACCCGAGCTCGGATCAGCGGTTCAAGAATATTTCGAGTCTCACGTTACTCGAAGACGTCGTGCAGAAGCTGCACGCCAAGGGGTATCGGCTGGCCAATGTGGACAGCACGATCATTGCGCAGGCACCCCGGTTGAGCGGGCATCTGGCGGCCATGCAGAAGATGATTGCCGGGGTGCTGCAAGTGGATCCGGATCTGGTGAATGTAAAAGTGAAAAGCGGCGAAGGATTGGATGCGGTCGGGCGTGAAGAAGCGATCGCGGCGCAGGCGGTCTGCTTGATCGAGCGAGGCTAGCGCCGCTCCGCCGGCGTGCTCACGGGTCTGGTACCACCTATGTTCAAGACCGTTTCTCAGGACCTCCAAGCGATTTTTGACCGGGATCCTGCCGCCACCAGCAGGCTCGAAGTCATTTTGACCTATGCGGGATTTCATGCTCTCTTGGCCTATCGCCTCGCGCATTGGTTGAAGGGACAGCGTGTGCCGTTTCTGCCCCGCGCGATTTCCCAATTGGCCCGCTGGTTGACGGGAATCGAGATCCATCCGTCAGCCAAGATCGGGGAGCGATTTTTTATCGATCACGGCATGGGTGTCGTGATCGGAGAAACGGCTGAGGTCGGAGACAACGTCACCCTGTTTCAGGGAGTGACGCTCGGTGGAACGGGGAAGGAGCGCGGCAAGCGTCATCCCACGCTCGGCAGCCATGTGGTCGTCGGGGCAGGGGCGAAGATCCTCGGAGGGATTACGATCGGCGATAACGTGAAAATCGGCGCAAATTCCGTCGTCCTGAAGTCGGTTCCCCCCAATTCGACGGTGATCGGGGTACCGGCCAGGATCATCAAGTCGCAAGGGGAGCGGCTTCCCGATGCGACTATGGACCACACCAATATGCCGGATCCGACCGCCGATCGATTTGCCGCGCTCGAACTGGAACTGATCGAGTTACGAAAAAAACTCGAGAATCGAGATGCCAACAGCCCGCGGTAGCCTCCCCTCACTCCTCCTCTGATCACCCCATTCCTTCCCGAAACTGACAGTCGTTGCGACTGGTGCAGGGCCGGTCTATTCCCTGAGGCGTATCGCGTCCCGGCTGAACCCTGTCGTCCAGCCGAGGGCGTTGAGACTAGTTGGACAGGCACTCTTTCATAAACTTCTTGCGCTCATCGCCGGCCAGTTTCTTGGCCTTGGCATCCTTGTTACAGGTCGTCATCTTGTTCTGTTGCGTCGCGCCGGCAGCGGCTTTCTCCGGTTTGGCGGAGAGACATTCCTTCATGAATGCCTTTCGCGCGTCACCCTTGCCTTCCCCGGTGAGTCCCTTGGCATTCGCATCGGCATTGCAGGTTTTCATTTTGTTCTGCTGCGCGCCGGCGTAGCTGAGCTGCGGCGTGGCGAGTACGGCTGCCAACATGAGAACGGACAAGGTCGTACAGAGCTGTTTCATGGCGGGCTCCTTTCGAGGTGAACGTGGGTTGTGTGCGGAACTATAACAAACGGCGCCCGACCTGTCTCGCGGGGGAGTTCCTTAAGGGAGAGAAGGGATGCTCCCGTCGGTATAGTCCACTCTGACGAGATAGAGCCCGTGAGCGGGTGCGGTTCTCCCCGCTGCGGCTCTCGCCCGCGCGGCAAGGACGGTGCGCATGTCGGCGGCGGTACGCTTGCCCTGTCCCACTTCCACCAGGGTGCCTACCATGGAGCGGACCATCTGTTTAAGGAACCGGTCGGCATAGAAGGAGAGAATGATGAGATCTCCCTGGCGGCGCAGATCCGCCTGCTGCAAACGGCATTGCGGATTCTCGTTGTCGGTCGGCGCCGTTTCGAATGAGGAGAAATCGTGCGAGCCGGTCAGGCAGGCGGCGGCTTCCGTCATGGCCGCGAAGTCGAGCGGTTTATAAAGCATCCAGGCGCGCTCACGGAGCAGGGGCGCTCGCTCAGACCGATTCATCAGATGATATTCGTAGAGCTTCCCGTTGGCCGAGTAGCGGGCATGAAAATGATCCGGCACGGCTTCGACCGAAAGGGCGCTGATATCGGCGGGGAGGTGAGCGTTTAACGCGCGAAGCCACTCGCGTTGCGAGAGCCCGCGGTCGGTCCTGAAGCTGGCGACCTGCCCGAAGGCATGAACCCCGGCATCGGTCCGGCCTGCGCCGATGATCGTGAGCCTGGTTTGGGCGATTGCTGCGAGGGCCTCCTCCACCGCCGCCTGAATAGTCGGCGCGTTCAGCTGGCGCTGCCACCCGGCGTACTGGGTTCCGTCGTACTCGAGGACGAGTTTAAAGGTGGTCATAAGGTGGAATGGAAAGAAAGAACTCTAGCCCAACCGGCAGGCGCCTGTCATCTGGGGGGATTGGTGTGGAGGTAGGTCTTGACCCCTTCGAAAATCGACTCCGCAATGTGTGCCAGGAAGGGCTGTGACCGCATCTGCTCTTCCTCGGCGGGATTCGACATGAAGGCGATCTCGGCGAGAATGCTGGGCATGGTGGTGAAGCGGAGCACGTAAAATGGCGCGGTCTTCACTCCGTGATCGATGGTGCTGTAACGACCGTTGAGATTCGTGACCATCGCCTGCTTGGCGGTCCAGGCGAGTTCCTGCGAATGCTCGATTTTCTTGGATGTCAGGAGGTCGGCGACGATGTATTCCCAGCCCACCCCGGTATTGTTCAACGGCGTGCCGTTTTCTCGCGCGGCCACTTCCAGCGCGCGCTGATCCTTCGCTTCGCCGAAATGATAGATCTCCAGACCACGGACGCCCTTGTGCGGGTGTGAATTGACGTGGATCGAGATGAACAGATCCGCGTCTTTGCCGTTCGCAAATTTGGCCCGGTCCTCCAGCTCGATAAAGGCGTCGTGTTCGCGGGTCATCAGGACACGTGTATTCGGCAAGGTGCTGAGCAAGGATTTCAGCAGCAGGCCGACCTTCAGGGTCACTTCTTTTTCCGTCGTGCCATGGTGTCCGATGGTGCCGGGATCTTTGCCTCCGTGCCCGGGATCGATGACGATCGTCTGGACCGGGTTTGCCGGCTTGGGCGCAACCGGGCGAGCCGGTTCCGTGACGGTGGGGCTTGGAATCGCCGGCGGAGTCGGCAAGGAGACGGCCGGGGCCTGTGGCGATGTCGCCGAGGTCTCGCCGATCTGCCGGATCTGATCTTTTGGACGCTGCGTAATATCGATGACGAGGCGGTCAGGATTGTCGAGCGAGAACACCTTGTAACGGGAGTGTTGGTTACGCGTCAGCGTGATGCTGACGACGCGCGGGCGGCTTTGGGCTATTTGAAACGATTGCGGAATCGTCCCCCCCGAGACGCGCTGCCGTGAGGATTTTCCGAGGATCGCGTTGTTGACCTCAATGAGCACCCGGTCGGGGTTGCGTAAATGCGTTTCGGAGAAGGACGTCTTGTGATTCAGGTCGAGTACGAGGCGTGTGCCATCGGCGGTGGACCAGGTGCGCAAGTCTCGGACGATGATCGGATAACGGGATGCCCCGGCGCGCTCTTGCTTGACCAGGAGGAAACGGGGGGAGGGCTCTTCCGCGGCAACCTGGGGAACCGTCGGCCAGGAGGGCTCGGTTTGGATCTCGCCACCCGATGAGGTTCCCGCGCCGAACAGGACGCAGGCGAACGCGAGCGTCAGAAAGTGACGGACCAAGGAGACGACATGGGACACGAACCGGAACTCCTCTCGATAGGATACCCTCTAGGCCTTTTCTCAGATGTTTATGGTAATGTCAACAAAAGGCCTCAAACCACATAATTGTAGATGGCAACACATCTTCTTGTCGATGGGTATAACCTTGTGGGCAGCGCCGGAATGGCTCTCCCGGCTGGTTCCGGCCGTCTGGAGGGGGCGCGCGAGACGCTTCTGAAGAACCTGGCCGGGTACCGTCAGAGAAAAGGCCATGCGATTACCGTGGTCTTCGACGGTTGGCAGGGCGGGCTGGGTGCGGAACAGCGTGAATTTCAATCCGGCGTCGAAGTCGTCTATTCAAAACGAGGCGAACGCGCCGATCAGGTCATTCAACGCCTCGCCCGACTCTATGGCAGGGACTGTGCGGTGGTGTCCTCGGATCATGAAGTGGTCAATTCCGCCCGGGCGGCCGGTGCCTTCGTCATCGGGGCGGCGGAGTTTCGCGCCAAACTAAAAGATAGGTCGTCCAGTCTGTCGACCGTCGCCTTTAAAGAGCTGGATCGCGGCGATCTCGATCACGTGAAGCGATCCAAAGACAAGGGCGGGAATCCCCGCAAGCTGCCGAAGTCACAACGTAAACGAAACCATCAGCTTAGGGAATTCTGAACAGGCGGCGGGCGTTCTCGCTGGTGCGGCGGCCCACGTCTTCAGCGGTCAGGGGGGCATTGTCGGCGGTGATCGTCGCCAGCAGTTCGGCCACATATTTCACAAAGGCCGGTTCGTTGCGTTTGCCGCGATGCGGGACCGGCGTGAGGTAGGGGCAATCGGTTTCAATGAGCAGCCGATCCGCCGGAACCGTCTTGGCGATCTCGCGCAGCATGGTGGCGTTCTGAAAGGTCAGGATGCCGGAGAATGACAGATAAAATCCCAACTCGATCGCATCCTTCGCCAGCCAGGCATCTCCTGAAAAACAGTGAAACACCCCGCCGATGTCTGAGGCTCGCTCTTCCTTCAGAATGCGAATGGTATCGTCCTGCGCTTCCCTGGTGTGGATGATGACCGGGAGGCTCAACTCACGCGCCAGCTGAATCTGTTCGCGAAAACGCCTGCGCTGCAATTCCGGATCCGAATGATTGTAGTGGTAATCGAGGCCGATCTCGCCGTAGGCCACGACCTTCTTATCGTGCGCCAGCTTCCGGAACTCATCGTACCAGCTGTCCTCCACGTGTTTGACTTCGTGGGGATGAACCCCGATTGAGGCATAGACGAAGGGGTACTGGTTGGCGAGCGCGACCGCGGATCGACTGGTGGCAAGGTCGCAGCCGATGGTGATCATCGATTCTACACCGGCCTCACGCGCACGGGCGATCATGGCCTCGCGGTCGGATTCGTAACGCGCATCATCGAGATGGGTATGGGTATCGATCAGCATAGGCGCATCCTACCATGGTTCTTGATGTAGTGACGACTGCCGAACCTGCCTGCTTGACAAGGTTTCATAATGAGTGTTAAATGCAAATCACTTGCAACAATTCGAGGATGGGATGGCAGATTCAATCACTGATAGTCTGAAGGCCGGCGGGAAAAAGCTCACGAAACCCAGGCAGGCAATCCTGGCCATCCTGGAATCGACCGCGCTTCCAGTCACCGCGGCTGAGGTGCACGCACGATTGAAGAAGGCCCATGCGCAAATGGATCTTGCCACTGTGTACCGGAATCTGACCATGCTCCAGGAGCTAGGCCTCGTCGATCCAGTGGGGTTACGCGAGGGGCAGATGCGGTATGAGGTGCGGCATGGACGGGAGCACCATCATCATATTCAGTGTCGCGGGTGTGGTCGGATCGTCGATCTCATGCTGTGCCCGCTCAAGAAACTCACGCAACTTGTCGAAGCCCAAACCAAGTTTGCGGTAGAAGGCCATTCCCTGGAGTTTTTCGGCTGGTGTCCGCAATGTCGATGAGCGATTTTTCGACAGCCGGGAAGCGATGGGCTCTTGTGGCCCTGTATGTCCTGCTGGTGTTCGCTCTCCAGCCGCTGCTACTCGACCATACATTTGCGGCCGGCTCTTCGCATGAACATTCAGACCAGGATGCCTGTGCCTGGCTGGACCATGCGGCGAGCGCCGGCCTGCACTCCAGCGCCCCTCCCTTGTCGCTGGTGCAGATCATCACGTCCGTCTCCTCCGTCTTGACGGCTCCGCACCGTTCCACTGTGCGCTCTCACGTCTCCGTCCGCGGTCCTCCCATCCTTCTCTAACATTCGTCTCATTGTGTCGATGGTCCCCCTCGCGCGTCTTGTGCAGGGGAAGACCGGGCAGCTGCCTGCTCGCGCCTCCTGTGGGGCAGGAGCTCAAGGGGTTGGGTTGTTCTTCGCCCGGAAGAACAGCGCTCGGTCTTCTCCTGCAGAAGGCGCGCATGGTCTGCGCGCTCTGTTGAGGGTTTTTATTCACTGGAGGTGAGTATGGCTACCAACCTGATGGCGCCCGTGCCCGTGACGGTTCTGACAGGTTTTTTGGGCGCAGGAAAGACGACCTTGCTGAATCGAATTTTGACGACCGAGCACGGCAAGCGTGTGGCGGTCATCGTGAATGAGTTCGGCGAAGTGGGAATCGACAATCAACTCGTCATCGGCGCCGACGAAGAAATCTTTGAGATGAACAACGGTTGTATTTGCTGCACGGTGCGGGGCGATTTGATCCGCATCATTGGCAATCTCCTCAAGCGAAAAGACCGGTTCGACTACATGGTGATCGAGACGACAGGGTTGGCCGATCCTGCGCCGGTGGCCCAGACCTTCTTTGTGGACGATGAGATGAAACGGCGGTTGTCGCTCGACGGGTTCGTCACCGTCGTCGACTCGAAGCATATTTGGGAACACCTCGACACGAGTCCGGAAGCCAAAGAGCAGATCGCCTTTGCCGATGTGATCCTGCTCAACAAGATCGATCTGGTGCCGTCGGCCGAGGTCGACCGGCTCGAGGCTCGAATCAAGGCGATCAACGTCATGGCAAAGATTCATCGGACGAGGGCTGCGCAGGTGGAGATCAACCGGTTGTTGAACATCGGCGCGTTCGATCTGAGCCGGAAGCTGGAGATCGATCCGAGTTTTCTGGGCGAAGACGCTCACGAACACGATCCGAGCGTCTTCTCTGTGGCGCTGGTCGAAGAGGGAATGATCGATGAAGGGAAGGTCAACGACTGGTTCCGCGAGGTGCTCTCCACGATGGGGACAAAGATCTACCGGATGAAAGGCATTCTGAACGTCGAAGGACGAGACCAGCGGTTCGTGTTTCAGGGGGTCCACATGTTGTTCGACGGCAAGGCGGACCGAGCCTGGAAGAAGGGGGAAGCCCGCACCAACCAACTGGTGTTTATCGGGAAAGACCTCGACCGCGCGGCGTTGATGAAAGGATTTCGGTCATGCCTCGTCTAGCCAAGTCGAACGCGGTCATCACGTTGGGCTCGGTGGGGTATGCCAGGCTCGGCGATTACATCAATCGCGTGGCCTTCTCTGCGGATGGCACCGGGCTGGCGGCTTGTTCCGCATCGGGACAAGTCTCGATCTGGCAGGTGCCTACGTGGAAACCGATCGGCGATCTCAGAGGCCATGACCGGTCGGCTCTCACGATCGCCTGGCATCCGAGCCGGAGCGAGTTGGCAACGGGTGGGCAGGATGGCGTCGTCCGGCTCTGGGGCCTCGATGCAAGCGCGGCGAGAGCCGTGCTTCCCGTGGGAGAGCAGGGTTCGTGGGTCGAACATCTGGCCTGGTCTCCGGACGGGCGCTTTCTGGCGGCATCGGCAGGGAAGAGCTTCCGGATCTGGAGTGTGGATGCGGCGAGTAGCCCGCAGCTGGTTGCGGATGTACCGGCGCACAAAACGACAGTGTCGGCGCTGTCCTGGATGCCGAGTGGAGGGGGTGTTGTGTCCTCCTGTTATGGTGGTGCGTGGCTCTGGAATGTGGGAACCCAGAAGCCGGTGCGGCCCTTCCCGTACGACGGCGCGTTACTGTCCCTCTCGGTCAGTCCGAGCGGAGAATATCTGGCCTCAGGAAATCTCGACGGTTCTGTCCACTTGTTTCGCACGGACAGCGAGCAGAACTGGCACATGTCCGGCTATCCGATGAAAGTGACCTCGGTGCGATTCGACCATAACGGGCTGAATCTGTTCACCGCCTCCGGTTCGGCGCTCGTCTCCTGGAATATGAAAAAATTCGAAGGCACGGGAGGACGGCTCTTCAAAGGGCATCTGGGATGGATTCAGGAGATCGCCTGTCATCCCAACCTGTCGCTTGCCGCGACGGTTGGTGAAGAGGGTCTCCTCTGTATCTGGGAGCCGCAGACCACGAAGCCGATTCTCAGTCAGGAAGTGAACAAGTCGGGCGGACTGTCCTCGGTTGCCTGGAGTCCTCGCGGCACATGGCTGGCGACCGGCACGAATGACGGCGTGGTGTCGCTGTTCTCCGTGGAAGGCGTCGGAGGGCGGTCATGAACCTGTTCGGGGGGCGCCGTACCATCGCTCCGGATCGGGCGGAGCACATCAAGGCCTGGACTCGCAGGCTGTGGGCACTGTCCGACGAGACCACCGTGATGGTGACGGAATTGCAGTGCCGCGAGCCCGGATGCCCGCCGATCGAAACCGTCATCGCGGTGCTCGAAGGGCCGGGACGAACGACTCAATACACAATCCACAAAGCGGCCGACGAGGTGTCTCAAGCGGACGTCGAGGCGTTGGCGACTGGAGAGGAGCCGCATCATGCCCACTAAGGCCGCACACATCAGAGCCTCCGTTTCCCCGGTCTATGTGATTGCCGGTTTTCTCGGTAGCGGGAAAACCACGTTGCTGAAACGGGCGTTGGCCCATGAGTTGGAGCGTGGCATCAAACCGGCCGTGCTGATGAACGAGTTCGGGGAAGTCGATGTCGACGGGGCTATCCTGCATGACCATCCCCGGTCAAACGACATCGAGCTACAGTCTTTGCTGAGCGGGTGTATTTGCTGCGACCTGTCGGGAGCATTGACCGAGAAGGTCGGCCATCTTCTGAAAAAGACGCAGGGTGCTCCGCTGTTCGTCGAGACCACCGGCTTAGCGGACACCGGCCAGGTGGTGGTCGGCGTTGAGAAGGCCCTGGCGCAGCACTCAGCTAGGGCCCGGTTGGCCTCGGTGATCGTGATGGTCGACGCGCCGCGATTCCTGAAGCTCGGCGCGTACTGGCCGGCGGCGGACGATCATCTGAAACGAGCCGATATGGTGGTCCTGAATAAGCTCGACCAGATCGACGCCCGGCAGGCCGCATTCGTGGAGCGGCGAGTCAGATCGGTCAATCCCGCAGCCCGCATTGTCAGGGCGATACATGCGGGTGTCCCGATCGATCGGCTGTTGGAGCGGCCGGCGGGAAGGCGCGTGGCACAGATAGTCACCGGTACGATCAAGGACTCAACGGTGGGATACCGGAGCGGCAGCTTCAGAATCCTGCGGCCGTTCGAGCCGGATCGGCTGGAGCGCTGGTTGAGGCGATATCAACGTTCCGTGGTGCGCCTGAAGGGGTACGTCAGAGTTCAAGGGCGTCAGGGGATGCAGGAAGTACAGTGGGTGATGGGATCGTTATCGATTGCGCCGTACCAGGGTGTGAAGCAGTCGCAGGCGAAGATTGTGGTGATCGGCCGGCGGGTGGCTTGGCAGCGATTTCTGGAGGGGCTGGAACGTTGTCTCGTGTGGCCGAGGCGGCGGGTCGCGCGTCGTCGTCCGGCGGGAAAGAGGGTGTCGCAATGAGGGAGGGACGGTCATGACGCCGGTGGAGAGTAAAGGACAAACCTTGGTCGCTGATCCTGCTGCGCGCCTGCTGGTGAAAGATGCGCAGAGCCGCACGTACAAGTGGCCGGCCTCGTGTGCCGGTTATCGGGCGCACGTGACGCTGAAGGATGATGGGCAATCGGTCGTAGGGATGGAGAGTTACGTCAACGAGTATCTGGAGGTGAGCGACATCTGGATACCGCTGCGCCGCCGCGTGTCGTTCGGGGAACGAGGGGTGGTCAGAACCCGGGTGATCGAGCTCTCACAACATGAGGTGTGGTGATGGATGACAATCAGATGGACGGGGCTCGCCTGATACCGGAGCGGCCGGAGTTGCGGGCAGGGGAATTGGCGCTGGACACAGCCCAGATCCGAGACCGCCGAACGGCCTCCATGTTGCCGTTGGTGGTGTTGTATCAACGGGCCTGGGACCTGGCGCAAGCCGAAGAGGGGTTCCTTGCCTGTCTGGTGCATTCGGCGGAAGCGGCGGCTTTGGCAGATGCGATACGGCATCTGTTGGATGAGGTCGGCGACCAAGAAGGCAGCACGAGGTGGAGCGTGCGGCTCTCGGAAGCCAGACACTTGAGCGCGGTGCTGCAGGACGCGCTCACGGAAGGAAGGGAAGCCGAATCATGACGGGCATCACGAAGGCCGGGGCGCCGGTGGCGGTGGCGGTACTGACGGTGTCGGACAGTCGGACGCGGGAGACGGATCGGAGCGGCGATACGATCGTCGATCGACTGACCCAGGCAGGTCATCGCCTGGCCGACCGACAGTTGTGTAAGGACGATTTGGAAACGATTCGCGAGACGATTGCCGTCTGGGTTGCGGATCCCAAGGTCGATTTCGTGATCGTGACCGGGGGGACGGGAGTCACGCAACGGGATGTGACTCCCGATGCCATGCGATCCCTGTTTACCAAGCCGATTCCGGGATTCGGTGAACTGTTTCGCTGGTTAAGTTATGGGGAAATCGGCACCTCGACGATTCAGTCGCGGGCCGATGCCGGTGTGTGCGGCGACACCATTGTGTTCCTGCTGCCGGGCAGCACGGGGGCCTGCCGGCTGGGGATGGAAAAGATCATCCTGCCGCAGCTCGACCTCAACCACCGGCCATGCAATCTGACGGAATTGTTGCCCCGTGTGAAGCAGGAACACCCGCCGGGCGAAGGGTATTGAGTGCAGCGCCGATCATGCGGCGTCGCTGGATGGGGTACTAGAGCCGGCCTGGTCAATGAGGGGCACCTACCATGATGAGCGGCAGGATGTCCGAGAGGTCATTCACTATCACGTCAAGGAGGACACGATGAAGAGATACGATCGTTTGATCATTCACTGGAAGCAGCGGCTTGGTAGATGGGTTGGAGTGGTCGTTGTCGGTGTAGCCTGTGTAAGCGCGATCTCGGTACAAGCCAGTATGCTCGAATATTACGTGGGAGTGGATGGGTTGCAGACCATCGCCAGCGGTACGTACGCAGGTCTCAACAATCCCAATCACGGACGGCTCACGTTTCTCTTCGCGCATCCGAACGAGACCACGCCCTCCACGAGCCACTATCACAGTATCGGGGCCTGGAGCTATTCCGGTCCTGCCGGCAATCCGGTGGTCAATACCACAAACACGAATAACCGGATTCCGGAAATCTCGTCCGGTCAGGCACCATTACCACTCGTGCCGGGTCAGGGCGCTCAAGCGGGGCGCTGGGTCAACCAGGCTGTCGCGGGGTTGGAATATAGCAATCTCCGCATGGCTTCGACGCAAAGCTTGAGGCAGACAGCCGCAGGGACGACGGAGCAGTACTTGTTTAATAGCTCGGGCGGCAGATGGACCGGTTCGCTCAACGATGTCAGCCTGGCACTGGAGTTGGTGAATCTGACTCCGGGCCTGCAGGTAGCGGATCAAACGGGTGCGCCCATTTTTTCAGCGATCGGACAAACCTACAAGCTTGGTGACGGCAATCCGTTTTCATTCACGCCGAGCTTCTATACCAACGACAATACGCGATCGGGCTATTCGGCTTCGTTCCGTTTCGTCGACTTGAACGGAACGGTTCGGGATTCCGGCACCTTTCACATGGACTTTGCGCCGGTGCCGCTGCCGGCCGCGGCCTGGCTCATGGTGAGCGCCTTGACCGGATTGGCCGTGCTGAAGCGTAGAGGAACAATTTAGGTGGAGGGCGAAGCCTCCGTAGCGGGAGGATTCGCCGGTAGTGAGGGCGCTCAATCAGCAGAGAAAGAAGAAAGGTGCAGGCGATGAGGGACGGTGGGTGTGAGCCGAAGAAGGGTGAGCGCCGGTGACTCTACCCACGGAATCGACATGGTGGTTTGCGATCTGGATGGGACTGTTGGGGAGTCTTGGTGCGTTGATTCCGGCCTGCCTTGTTCTTTTCATTCCGGACGGGTGGCGAAACCGGGTCATGCCCTATTTGCTGAGTTATGCGACCGGCACCATGCTGGCGACGGCGATCATCGGTCTCATTCCCGAAGCGCTGGAACATATTCCCATTCTTGAAGTGGGTGTCTCTTTGCTGGCCGGGTTGGTGTTGTTTTTCGTGCTGGAGTGGACGGTGATCTGGCGGCATGCGCACGGAGACGAGTCGGGCCACGAGCCGCATGCTTCAGGGCATGACCCTGGTCACGCCCATGGGATCGCGAAGAAGACCGGGATGCTCGTGTTGATCGGAGACGGGGTTCACAACATGGCGGACGGGATCGCCATCGGTGCCGCCTGTGTGGCCTCGCCGGGTCTGGGGCTGGTGACGACGTTGGCGGTGCTGGGGCATGAAGTGCCGCAAGAATTGAGCGACTTCACGATTCTCCTCTCGAGCGGCTTTTCACGTTGGCGGGCGTTTTTCTGGAACACGGTCTCGGGGTTGGGCACCCTCGTCGGGGTGGTGATCGCCTATGGGGGGCTCGGGTATGCAGAAGCGATTGTGCCCTACGCGCTCAGCGTGGCGGCTGCCAGCTTCCTTTACATCGGCCTCGCGGATTTGGTGCCCGGGTTGCACGGGTGTGTCGGCGCGGCTAAGGGCCTGTGGCAGTTCGCCATGATGATTGCAGGAATGGTCACAATCGGGGCGCTCACGATGTTGCCGCATTGATGGCGAGGAGGCGGGCATGGACGCGACGAGAAGACAGGCCCAACTGGGCATACAGACCATCCATTTGATGGGAATCGTCCCCGTACCGGGAGCGCCGCTCCAGGGGAAATTCGTGATTCCGGCCGCCAGGCGAGCGGACCGGCCGCTGACGGCCGAAGATCTCTGCCGAGGCGTGATACTGGTCTCGACCCTTCCGAACATTCACAAGCATGCCTGCCTCTCACAGATCGTCGATTTGGAGGAACGAGGCCGTGCTCTCTCCGAACAGCTGCGAAGCGTGCACGTCTCGGCGGATCACGAGAGCCATTGGCAAGAGGTCGATCAGTTCCATCCGGACATCCAGGCTGCCGGCTATTCGTTGTGCTCTGCGGATGATGCGAGTCGTGAGGCGTTCGTGACCGCGTTCGGTGTCGGCGTGGAGGGGCACCATCGTATTGCGCATGGGTTGTTCCTCCTGCGAGCGGGAGTGTTCTTGAAGAACGAGGTACCAACGGATCAGATGAGGTCGGTCGAAGTAACTCAGTTCCTGCATGACTCCGCGCGGTGTCTGATGACGGCCGAGCGGAACGCGATCGGCCGTCACTCATGATCTTAGTCCATGGCGGACGGGTATTGGATCCAGGCCATTACGTGGGCGAGGCCGATGTCTTGATCGACGAAGGAAGGGTCATGGCCGTGCAGGCAGGGCTGGCCAGGCGTACTGATCTACGGCACGCCGCCAGGATCGATGCAGAGGGATTGTTGGTGGTGCCGGGTTTTGTCGATCTCCACGCACACCTTCGGGAGCCGGGGTTTGAATACAAGGAGACGATTGCCACCGGAACTGCCGCCGCGGTGGCGGGTGGGTTTACCACGGTCTGTTGCATGCCGAATACGAATCCGGTCAACGACGACATCGCAGTGACTGCTTGGATCATTGAACGGACGAAAACCACCGCTTCGGCCCATGTCCATCCGATCGGAGCCATCACGCTGGGGTCGGCGGGCCGCGAACTCGCCGATTTTCTCGCACTGAAACAAGCCGGGTGTGTAGCGGTGTCCGACGACGGCCGGCCCGTCATGGGCGAGGAGATCATGCGGCGGGCGATGCAGTCTGCCGCCGAATTGGATATGCCGGTCATCGACCATTGCGAAGACACGAGGTCATCGGGATGCGGATGCATGAACGACGGGCTGGTGTCTCGGGCCATGGGATGGCGGGGCATGCCCGGTGAGGCGGAGTACCGAATGATCGCCCGCGACATCCGGTTGGCGTGGGACACCGGTGTCAGACTGCACGTCGCACATCTGAGTACGGCAGACGGAGTCGAGATGGTGCGCAAGGCCAAATCGGATGGAGTGCGGATCACGGCAGAAGTATGCCCACATCATTTTACCCTGACCGACGAAGCGGTACCGACCTATGGAGCCAATGCCAAAATGAATCCACCGTTGCGGAGTGCGCGGGATCGTACCGCGTTGATCGAGGGGTTGGCGGATGGCACCATCGACGCGATCGCGACGGACCATGCCCCGCACGCGGAATATGAAAAACAGCGGGGGATGGATCGAGCACCCTTCGGCGTCGTTGGCTTGGAAACCGCTCTTGGATTGACCCTGGGCCTCGTCCAGCAGGGACGATTGACGTTGGAGCAGGCGATCACTCGTTTGACCAGTGCTCCCGCTGCGGTCCTTGGGCTGCAGAAAGGCACGCTCGAGCCGGGTGCCGCTGCCGACGTCACGCTGATCGATCCTGACAGGTCCTGGACGGTGGATCCTGAACGGTTCAGATCCAAAAGCCGCAATACACCGTTTGCCGGCAGGGTGCTGAAGGGGCAGGTGGTACGGACCTTGGTGGCCGGGATGACGGTATATCAGCGTTCTGAAACGCTGTGATGAACGATTGACTATGAGGAGCACGATGACTGAATCGCTTGCAACGCCACCGTCGGGATTTCTTGCGTTTCTCCCCAAAGAGTATCAGGGGGAATTCTCGCGCGACTGGATACTGGGACTCTCGCCGTTTTCCGACCAGACCTGTCGGCAGTGTTTTACCGTGCAGCAGAGCCAATGGATCAGGGTAGGCACGGAGGAATTCGATGAGCAGGACTTGAAGTGTGAAATGTGGTTTCAATCGGTGTAGTTCCGAGGATCGACGAAAGGGGGAGGAATGCTACCTGAACGACGGCGTCGAGTCATCGACGACACCACGCCGGTGGACTGGAAGAATGTCGAGTGGTTGCGGAGATTTCTGAGCGAACGGGGAAGAATGTTGCCGAGGCGAATGACGGGCAACGGTTTGCAGCGGCAACGGGTGATCGCGCAGGCCATCAAGCGGGCGCGTCATATGGCACTGTTGCCGTTTGCGGGGCCGGAAGGATCGTAGTCTGGAGCAGAACCCGTCGATCAACCAATGAGGAGAGAGCCATGGCTAAATTGAGCAGCCAGTTGAGAAACGAGAAGCGCAAGCAGTTGGTGGCGAAGTATGCCGAACAACGCCGGACTTTGAAAGCGGTCATCAAGGATCAGGCCAGTAGTCAGGAAGAGAAGCAGGAGGCTCAGCACAGGTTGAATGCGTTGCCGCGCAATGCGTCTCCGGTGCGGGTCCGGAACCGTTGCGGGATTTCCGGTCGGGTGCGTGGCTATCTGAGACGATTCGGAATGTCGCGCATCGATTTCCGCTTGTTGGCGCTGAAGGGGGAGATTCCCGGCGTACGGAAGTCAAGTTGGTGACCATGGGGTGGGAGCTCGGAGTCGGAAGGTGCCGGAGGTGACCCATGTCGACTGAACAGATTCCATCGCGTCCGTTGCCGGTCACGATGGTGTGTGGATGTGCAGGAGCGGGAAAGAGCAGGGTGATTCGGGAGTTGCTCGCCGAACGGGGAAGCGGACGATGGGCGTTGCTCCTCCACGACCGGAGCGAACATGAGTGGGCGGCGGTCGACGGGACCGGTCACGCTATGAACATCTACTCGTTGGGGGAGTCATTGGCCGAGTTGATGCGGTCGTGTGCGAGCTGTTCCTTTCGCGAAGCACTGACGGACGCAATTCTGACCATCGCCGGTATGCGTCGATTTGATCGATTGATCGTCGAATGTTCAGGTCTGGTCGAAGCGACCATGGCGGCGGCGGTCTTCAATGATGCCATTGCAGATGAGGAGCCGCTCGCCGGGCTGGCGCGACTGGATCAGCTGGTGACGGTCGTGGATGCCGCGACCGTCTGGGAAGGCGTTCGCAGCGCCGATGCGTTGGGGGAGCGGGGAATGAGTGGCGGCGAAGACGATACCAGGGTGCTCTCGGAACTGCTGGTGGAGCAGATCGAACACTGCTCATTGATCGCTCTCAATCGGAGTGCAGCGATCGACGCGGACTGCCGTGAACGGGTCATCACGCTTCTCCGTTATCTGAATCCGGAGGCGGAAGTCCTGTTGGCTGCCGACAGGGTGAAGCGGGCAGCGCGCATTCTAGCTCCGAGGGACGGAGCGGAGCACGGCATCAGTTTCCGGCCGGGCTGGGCCAAGCTGATCGACCAGGCGGACGTTCCGTCCAAACCATCACAAGAATGGAGCGCGGGGGTGTTCCGCGCGAGCCGTCCCTTTCACCCGGAACGGTTGTGGCGGTGTATCGAGGAGGACTGGCCGGGTGTCCTGCGTTGCAAGGGGTATTTCTGGCTGGCGTCGCAGCCGGACCGGTGTTTCGCCTGGGAGCAGACGGTAGGCAGCCGGCATTTCGAATGGGTTGGCCAGTGGTGGGTGGCGACGCCGCAGCCAGAGTGGCCGACCAACGAGACCTTCCTGCGCCGCCTGAATTCGCAGTGGACGATCGAGTTCGGAGATCGCCGTCAGGAACTGGCGTGCATCGGGTATGGAGCCGATCAGGACTCGCTCTTCGCGCGGCTGACGCAGTGTCTGTTGACCGCCGATGAACTCTTGCTCGGCGAGGAGGGTTGGCGCCGCTTCTCCGACCCCTTCGAGCGGGCGACGCAGGAGGCGGGATCGCGCGAGGATGAAACGGATCCGGAATGAAAGGAGTCGAAGGATGACAACCACGATGACGCAGGCTTCCCAGGACCGTCGATTGCCGGTGACGGTGCTGTCGGGATTTTTAGGGGCAGGGAAGACGACAGTGCTGAATCATGTCCTGCACAATCGGGAGGGACTTCGAGTGGCGGTGATCGTCAACGACATGAGTGAGGTGAACATCGACGCCGCACTCGTGGAACAGGGGGGCGCGTCGTTGAGCCGCACTGAGGAACAGCTGGTCGAAATGAGCAACGGGTGCATCTGCTGCACCTTGCGGGAGGACCTCCTCAAAGAGGTGGCGCGTTTGGCGGAGGCGGGGCGATTCGATTACTTACTGATCGAGTCGACCGGGATTTCAGAGCCGATGCCGGTGGCGGAAACGTTTCAATTCCAGGACGAAGGCGGGCGAAGCCTCTCGACGGTGGCCCGATTGGATACGATGGTCACCGTCATCGATGCGGCCAGTTTCCTGAAAGACTATCAGGAGGCGGAGGATCTGGCGGCGCGCGGATTGGCGCTCGGCGAGCAGGATGAGCGAACGATTACGGACCTTCTCATCGATCAGGTGGAATTTGCCAATGTGCTGGTCGTCAATAAGACGGATCTGGTGTCCTCGGGAGAATTGGCGACGCTGGAAGCAATCCTTGCGAAGTTGAATCCGGAGGCTCGTATCCTCCGTGTCGAGCAAGGACGTGTTCCGCTGGCGGCGTTGCTCGACACCAAGCGCTTTGATTTCGAGCGGGCCGGCCAGGCGGCGGGTTGGATGAAGACACTGCGCGGCGAGGAGTCTTCGGAAGCCGATGAATACGGGATCACGAGTTTCGTCTACCGGGCGCGACGGCCGTTCCATCCGGCACGCTGGTGGAATGCGATGCAACTGACGTGGCCGGGCGTGCTCCGATCCAAAGGATTGTTTTGGATTGCATCGAGGCCAGACCTGATCGGCCTCTGGTCGCAAGCCGGTGGGGCCGGTTCGGTGCGGTGGATCGGGCGCTGGTATGCCGCGATCCCGGAAACGGAATGGCCGGACGGCGAAGCGGAGCATCGGCGGATTGAAGGCGGATGGGATCCCGAGTTCGGCGATCGAACGCAGGAATTGGTCGTGATCGGACGGAATATGGACCAGATCTCGCTCACCTCCATGCTCGACGAATGTCTGTTGACGCACGAGGAATGGCGAGCGGGTTTGGCCGCGTGGAGCGCGGCGGCGGATCCATTCCCGCGACAGGCGATCGATCAGGAATTAGAGTCGGCCGGCGCATAAGGCGGCTGGACATGAACGGAAGCACAGGAGGGCTTGATGGCACGCTATTGTCAGGTGACGGAAAAAAAGCCGATGTCGGGGAACCATGTGAGTCATGCAAACAACCGAACGAGGCGGAGGTTTCTGCCGAACCTTCAGCGGAAGCGGTATTTCCTGCCTGATGAGAACCGCTGGATCACGCTGACGGTTTCGACCAGCGGCATGAGAATCATCGATAAGAAGGGGCTGGCGCGCGTGGTGGCGGATCTGCGGGCGGCCGGCCAGACGCTCTAACAGGATGCGGAAAAAGTCCGCCAGCGGCGTTCTCGCATCGCTCAGAGGTTCACCGTACGGCACAAGTACGATTCGCCTCTTCGTTCGCTGCGGCCTTGCTGGACGGCCTTTTTGCGCATCCTGCGGGCTATTCTGACGCGACACGGCCCGTGTGCGAAATGCGACGTATGACGCAATCATCGAGTGTTTCCGCAGACTACTAACCGAGAAAGGACGACATCATGCGTGAGGTCGTGGCATTGGCTTGCACCGGTTGTGAGACGCCGGGCATATCGGTCTATTGGACAACGAAGAATAAGAAGAATGATCCGGATCGCATTGAGTTGAAGAAATACTGCGCGCGTTGCCGACAGCATGCGACGCACAAGGAGAAACGATAAGTCATCATGCCGATTTATGAATACCAGACGCGCGAATGCCGGGGGCCGGCTGACTGTTCGAAGCGATTCGCGTTTTGGCGGTCGATGAATGACAGCCCTGTCACGAATTGCGTGATATGCCGGGCTCCGTTGGAACGCATTCCGTCGCTGTTTTCGGCCGGGGTTGGTCTTGTCGCGCGCAGCGTCGCGATGGCCGATGTCCCGGCCGGGTCCTACGCGCCTCCGGCGACCGTGAAGAACATCTTTGGCGGAGGCCTCAATATCCAGGGCTGCGGCCATGGTCCTATCCCCGGCCAGGATGCTTCATCGGAGAAGAAATCCTCATGATCCGTGGCCGTGCCTGTAGAGCCATCATCCTCATCCTGCCCCTGTACCTGACGCTGGCCCTGGCCTTGCCGATGGTCTTGCTCGACCATGAGCTGGGTGTCCTGACGGGAGACCCGGCCCACGGGGCCCTCGACGACCACGCCTGGCTCGACCATGCGGCAGAGTCCGGCCTGTCTGAGTGCGGGCCCTTGCTTGAGGCCAGGAATCTTCCGGTCTCCCTGGTCTACCAGACTCATCCGAACCCCTCGCTCACTTTCTTTCGCAAGTCCGGTCTCAGTCGCGGCCCGCCGCTCGTCTGACAGTTGTCCCTGTTCATCAGCATGTCGGGCTTCAATCAGGCAGCGTGCAAGTGCTGCGAAGGTTCGGCCTGTTTCAATTCACTCATCCGTAGAGACTACACGCCCCTCGAAGATCATGGCTGCCAGGATGCGCCGAGGGGACAGGTAGTGAGAATGATCGGCGATCCTCTGTGGTGATCGTCGTCGTGTTCCGCATGTCTCTATTTCGCAGATTGAGAGATGAGTGTCACGATCGGGAATTGGGTGACTATCCATGGGTGAGATGGCTGTGAAGCGGCGTTGACGAGCCGTCTCGTCGAGTCGGCAGAAGGAGGTGACGATGTCTGACCACGAGTTTGAGTGGTGCGGGAAGAATAAACGGAGGTTTGTAGAACGGTTGTTCATGCAGGAACGGCGGCAGACGCAGGAGCGCTACGTCGTGAAATCGGATGAGGGGAGCGCGCAGGTGGGGCCAGCTCACCGAATCACCGCGCGCCAGCGCTGCCGGGCCGTTCGACAAGCCGTGCGCACGAGACTGGCGCAACGGTTGCTGCGACGGCTGGGGTTGCCTGTCGGTCTGATTTCGGGAATGTTCAGCTGATGTCCATTCCGATCCTCATGATCCGTTTGTGCTGCGTGCTTGCCCATCTGGCGCTGGCGTTACCTCTGCCCTTCGTCCTGCTCGACCACCAGCTGGGACTGTTGACAGAGAACCCAGCGCATACGGCCCTGGACGATCACGCCTGGCTCGACCATGTGGCCGGGGCGGGAGAGGTGTCGGAGGAAAGTGCCTCTTGTCCTGCGAATGTGCACGCGTCTACGGTTGGCCCGATTAGAGTCCTCAGCGATTCTTTCGACGTCTCGCTTCCTTCCGTTCGTGCTCCTCCTCCCCCCTTCTGGTAACGCCCAGAGTACCCACGTCGGGACGGCTCGGTGTGAGGTGGAGCCGCCCGGTGTGTGCCGGTGCGGGAACAATTGCCAACATCTTTTCAAGCAGTGGAGGGGGCGAGGTGCCTCTCGGGGGAGGAGTGCCGTGACTCAGTATCGTCAAATTATGGTGGGTGTTGTCATATGGTTAGCGGGGAGTATCGCCGTCGGGTGGGATCCGATCTTGGCGGAATCCGGGGGCATGGAAGGTTCAGGTGAGCTGGAGTTACCGGTGGTGGAGGTGCGGGACCAACCGATTCAGACCGGCGGAACGGGATCGTTGCATCTGGAAGAGGTCAGCCAGTCGGCGAGCCGGTTGGGCGTCTCGATTCGGGAGATCCCGGCAAGTGTGGAAGTAGTCGATCAGACTCTGATGCAGGAGCGCGGACTTCGGACAATCTCAGAATCCGTGCAGGGGGCCACCGGGCTGTCGGTGGGCGACTCGCCTGGCAACCCGGTCAATTTCTCCATGCGCGGTTTTACGAACAATCAACTGCGGCTGCTGTATGACGGTCTCCTCCTGGGGCCGGCGCAAATGACATCACGTCCGCGGGATACGTGGAATCTCGACCGGATCGAAGTGCTCAAGGGGCCGGCATCCGTCCTCTATGGCGAGGGCGCGTTGGGCGGGGCGATCAATTTTGTGACGAAACGCCCGTTCCGGGAGGATCATGTGGTCACCGATGCGCTATTGTCCATCGGCTCCTTCAATACGCTTCGAACGGCATTGGGCAGCGGCGGGCCGCTGGGATCAAACAAGCTTCACTACCGCGTCGATCTCAGTTATCAGAGCGCGGACCACTCTGCCGGTGTGCAGCGGTCGCCCTATACGTATTGGAACCTGACGAGCGCCTTGTTGTACGACGCCGCCCCCACCCTCGCCTTCGAGCTCTCCTTCGACGTCACGCACGACCGGAGCGTGCCCTACTGGGGGACTCCGTTGATGCCGGGAGGGTTTTCCGATTCGTCGGCGATCAACGGAGTCGTCACGACCAACGACGGCCGGACGATCGATGGCCGGATTCTCCGACAGAACTTCAATGTTGTTGATGCCGACATGAGTGCGACGACCTACTGGACCAAGTTCAAGACGAACTGGCAGCCGGCAAACACCATCGAACTCCGCAATCAGGCCTATTACTACTGGGCCGAACGCAACTGGCAAAACGCCGAGACGTACCAGTTCAATCCGGGTACGCAATTGATCGATCGGGACCGGTTCTTTGTCCAGCATGATCAGTACATTGTCGGCGATCGGCTGGAGGCTCAGATCAAGGAGCGGCTTTTTGAGCACGGAAACCGGTTTGTGATCGGCGTGGAATTCAGCCATCTGCATCTGAACCGCCCCAGCTTCTTCGGCGGGGGAGACAGCATCGATCCGTTGGCGATCCCGAGCGGGTCCTTCGGGTCGATCACCTCGGCTGAGCAGCGGACGACGATTACGACTGCCGCGCTCTTCGTCGAAGAGCAATTCAACATTACGGATGCGCTCAAGCTAGTCGGTGGCATGCGGCATGATCGTATCGATCTGGACCGGCAACTCTTCAATGCCGCCGGGGTCTTCAATACGACCGCCAGCTTTGAACGGAGTTTCAATCCGACGACCTGGCGAGCGGGATTGGTCTATGACCTGCTGCCGACCTTGACCCTCTACGGTCAGTATGCCACGGCGGCGGATCCGGTCGGGACCAATGTGTTCATCGTGCGGGCGGCGGAGAATTTCGATCTGGCGACTGGTGCGCAGTGGGAAGTCGGCGCGAAGGGACAGCTGTGGCACAACCGGGCCGAGTGGACCGTGGCCTATTTCGACATCTATCGAAAGAACATCCTGACCCAGACGTCGCTGACGACGGCACAGAACGTGGGTCGACAGACGTCGAAGGGCATCGAGCTGAGCGGCGCCATCCGGCCGACCGATGCCTGGCGATTGCAGGGAAACGTTACGGTCCTATCAGCTCGGTTTGCTGATTTCTCCGAGTCGGCGGGCAGCAGCGTCGCGAGTCGTGGCGGTAACCGGCCGCCGAACGTGCCGGAAGTGATGGCGAATCTATGGAGCGTGTACCGGGTGCCGTTTGTCGTGCCGTTCGATTTGGGCGCCGCATTCCGGTATGTCGGCCACCGCTACGCGGATAACGCGAACGCCGTCCGGCTCAATGCCTACATGACCACGGACGCCTGGGTCTCGATTCCGTACAAGAACATGACCTTCATGCTACGCGGCCGCAATTTGCTCGATAAGACCTATGCCATCTGGGCGGACCCGTTCTACCCCAGTCAGGTTCTGATCGGGGCCCCGAGGACGGTGGAACTCATGATGACGGCGCGGTTCTGAGATGACGTTATGCGCGAGGGGCGTCGAGTTGTCGATGGTTCATCGGGCCATGAAGGGTCGGCTTGTCGGGAGGCGACTGATGTGGGCGACGGACCAGGCCGACAGCTCGAAGACCGGGCTCAACCTCTGAGAGTGCGGGCGGTGGAAGACCCGAGAAGATGGACCCCCTCTCAGATCACAGGCAGCCGTCCGAGTATTGGGGGGAGAGGCCACGTTGTGGTCCACTACACCGCTTTGGCGGCCAGCGACTCAGCCATGCCGTAGAGCAACGCTTCGGTGTCGCTCCAGCCCAGGCAGGAATCGGTGATGGACATGCCGTAAGTCAAGGCCTTGTTCGGGTCCCAGCTTTGCCGGCCACCTTGCAGGTGGCTCTCCAACATGAGGCCCATGATGGAACGGCGGCCCTGCTGGAACTGCTTGAGGACTTCTCCGGCGACTTCCACTTGACGTTGATGGTTCTTGCCGGAATTGTCGTGCGAACAATCCACCATCACGCCGCGGGCCAGGCCCTCGCTGGCGACGGCCGCTTCCGCGCGGGCGATATCTTCGACACTGTAGTTGGTGCGTCCGCCGCCGCCGCGCAGCACGATGTGATGATCGGGGTTACCGGTGGTTTTGATGATAGAGGTGATGCCGTCGGCATTCACGCCGACAAAATGGTGCGGGCTCCGGCTGGTGATCATGGCGTTGATGGCGACTTGCAGGCTGCCTTCCGTCCCGTTCTTGAATCCAACCGGCATCGAGAGGCCGCTGGCCATTTCGCGATGGATCTGGCTCTCGGTCGTGCGCGCGCCGATCGCGGTCCAGCTCAACAGGTCGGCAATGTATTGCGGGGTGACCGGGTCGAGCAGTTCCGTCGCGCAGGGGAGGCCTTTGCCGTTGATGTTCAAGAGAATGGTCCGGGCCAGCTGAATGCCTTGGGCAATGTCGCAGGTGCCGTCCAGATGGGGGTCGTTGATCAGGCCCTTCCAGCCCACCGTGGTGCGGGGCTTCTCGAAATAGGTGCGCATCACGATCAGGAGTTTATCGCGGACGGCGTCGGCCACCGGCTTGAGGCGGTCGGCATATTCATAGGCGGCATCGGGATCATGAATCGAGCAGGGGCCGACAATCACGATGAGCCGGTCCATGTCACGGCCGTGCAGGATGTTCCGGATCGCCTGTCGCGTCTGGAAGACCAGCTCGGACACCTCGTCGCTGATCGGCAGCCGCGTTTTGACATCGCGGGGCGAGGGGAGCGGTTTTATCTCTATGACATGTTGATTATCGATCGGCCTGTTCATACTTGTCCCTTTGAAAGGTCTGGCGAGTTCACGCGTCGATTCAAGATTGCCCAACAACATATCGAATTTTATGGGATAAAGTCCAGTGTGGAGGGTTGTGAGGAGGATCGGCTTGCATTCATAGGGGTCCCTTTGTTACAACTCGCGGCTCACGAATCTCTCAGCCAGGACGGTCATGTTTCGTCATTTCGCCCAGAGAAAATCCAGCTCGGTCGTCGCGCTGTTCCTCGCCTGCATGTTGCTCGCGATGGCGCCGTTTGCCGCCGCGCTGGAGATCCATCACGAACTGGCCGCCGCCGATCACGACGGTCACGAACATTCCGATACCGACCTCTGCCAGTGGGTGCAATATCACACCGGCCATTCGCTGGTGGGTGACGCACCGCCGCCTTGCTCGTTCCTGGCGGAAGCTCCGCCATCTCCTGTCTATCGATCGATCCTCAGTTCTCAGTCTCTCGCGACCACCAGAACCTCGCGTGCGCCGCCCCTGACCTAACCTCAACGCCATCGCTACGTTCATTTTGGCTTTCACCGCTTCGTCTCAGCCACGGCGTTGTGTCGGGCTCTGACCTGTGCGGAATTATTGTGGGGGAGGTTCGCATGCTGTCGTCGGTTCGACGTGTGTCTCAACTGTGTCTTGGATTGTTGTTAATGGCCCTTGCGCCCGGTCTTTCGCCGGTGTTCGCGCAGGAGCCGGCGGTTGCCAAAGGGCGAACGATTACCGGGACGGTGCAAAACCAGGACCTTCGGCGAGTGCCCCAGGCCTCGGTGGAGGTGAAGGACCAGGAAGGGACGGTTGTGGGCGCGGCGGTCGCGAACGAGGCCGGAGAATTCTCCGTCGATCTGCCGTCCGAGGGAACCTATTCGGTGAGCGCGGTTCAGGATACGTATCGCAGCGAATATGCCATTATGAAGCTCGGAGCCGGGCCGGTCGCTCCGGTGACCTTGACCCTCTCGAAGACCCAGGAGATCGCGCTCGAAGTCGTGTCTCCCTTGGCGCCCATTCAATACAAAGCCTCCAGCGAAACCTATGCGCTCAGCCGTAAGGAGATCGAGGCCCTGCCGCGCGGGAACAACAATGAACTCCACGATGTGCTCCTCACGATTCCGAGCGCGGTCTACGGGTCGCTCAAGCAAGTGCACATTCGCCAGGACCATGCCAATCTGCAACTCCGCATCGACGGCGTACCGATTCCGGACACGGTGTCGTCCACTTTTTCGGATGTGATCAGTCCCCGGGCCTGGGAGCGGGCGGACATTATTCTGGGCGGCATGGAGGCGCAATACGGAAACAAGACGGCGGCCGTGTTGGACATCACGACGAAGAGCGGCACGAAACCGTCGTTCGGATCGGTGCAGATGATGGGCGGTTCGAACAAGACCATCAATCCGTCCTTCGAATACGGCGGCACGATCGGCGAAAAGTTCCGGTTCTATATTTTGAACAGCCACACGGCCACCAATCGGGGTATCGAGCCGCCGACGTTGGGCCGAACCGTCTATCACGGGCAGAGCGAGCGCAATCAAACCTTCATCCGCGGAGACTATCAGCACGACAACAGAAACAACTTTACCTGGTTGTTTCTGAATTCGGTGGCCAAGTATCAGATCCCCACGGCGCCGGGCGGCGAACTGGATCCGAGCGGGCAGATGTTGCCGCTGTTGCAAGGGAGTCGGCCCGGGTTCTCACCCGTCGCCTCGCAGGCGATCGACGAGTTTCAGAAGGAAAACAACCAATACGGCCACATGGTCTGGCGGCACGATGTGAACGCCAACAATTTCTTCAGCCTGTCGGGTTACATGCGACACACGCGTGCCACGTTCAAGACCGATCCGCTCAACCTGCTGGCCTACACGGCCGATCCGGCCGAGCCGTTTTCGGCATCCGATCAGGATCGTAATGCCTATTCCACGGGTGTACGCTTCGACTACACCTACGTGCACAGCAAGCAACACCTCATCAAAGCCGGGTTCCAGCTCGATCGCACACAGTCGGTGAACAAGACCAGGCTGTTCACGTTCTTGGACGACGGGGCCGGAAATCCGACCGGCGACCTGTTGAGCCTCAATGCCGACAACCGCCAGATCGGCTATCGTCAGGAGTTCTGGATTCAGGATCAGTGGAGCCCCAACGACCAGTGGACGTTCAATCTCGGGCTTCGCGGGGACATCGTGCAATATCAACGCAACGAGGGCCAGGTCAGCCCCCGCATCGGCGTGAGCTACAAGTACAATCCGTCGAACGTGTTCCACGTGTTTTACGGCCGTATGTTCACGCCGCCGAATCTGGAAGCGATCTCGTTTGCGAAACTCAACACGCTTGGGACCAGGGCACAGCCGGAAGACCTGACCAACAACACGGTGCGCGCCGAACGTGCGCACTACTTCGAGGTCGGCAGTTACCATGCGTTGAACCGCTATGCCACGTTGCAATTCACGGGCTGGTACAAGCTCAGCAACTTCCTGTCCGATGCCGGGCAGTTCGGCACGACCCCGTTGCTGA
>Ga0268299_1000934_pt1 | contig 68142 bp, 50 predicted proteins | sample NOBtaG_FD_193484 | JGI IMG/M metagenome (GOLD analysis project Ga0268299, IMG submission 193484) | Activated sludge microbial communities from bioreactor in Nijmegen, Gelderland, Netherland - NOB reactor | ecosystem: Engineered > Bioreactor > Aerobic > Activated sludge | place: Netherlands...
CTATGCAACAAGTGATGGAACTGCTACTGCTGCTAGTGATTATACTGCTTCTAATGGAACTTTAACTTTCCTAAATGGTGAAACTTCTAAAACTTTCTCTGTTACTGTTATCAATGATTTAACAGATGAAGTAAACGAAATGGTAAACTTGAGCTTAAGCAATCCTACAGGAGGAGCGACTCTTAGTAGTCCTAGCAGTGCTGTTTTAACTATTGTTGATGATGACCCACCAGCTAGCTTAAGCATTAATGATGTTACTCAAGCAGAAGGAAATAGTGGTACTAGTACAATGACTTTTACTGTTAGTTTAACTCCTGCTAGTGCATTAACAGTGATGGTAAATTATGCAACAAGTAATACAACTGCAATTGCTGGTAGTGATTATATAGCAAGTAGTGGAACCTTAACTTTTGTTCCTGGAGTAACTAGTCAAAGCTTTTCTGTGACAATTAACAGTGATAGAACTACAGAACAAAGTGAAACCTTTTTTGTCAATTTAACATCGGCTGTCAATGGAATGATTGTAGATGGACAAGCTGTTGGAACTATCACAAATGATGATTTCTTAGATCATTTTACTATTTATGCTGCTGATTCAAGCAATAACCGAATTCAACGTTCTACAGATGAAGGCGGTAGCTGGTCAACCATAGGTTTAGGTGCTGGTACAGGTTTAGGTCAGTTCAATAATCCACGAGGTATAACTGCAAATGTAGCAGATACATTAGTTTTTGTAGCAGATACAGGAAATAATAGAATTCAGCGTTCCATAGATGGTGGTTTTACATGGATGATTTTAGCCGGTGCTGGTACAACTATTGGTAAAGTCAATGCACCTCAAGCTTTAGCTTATGATGAAGCACAAGATAAACTCTATATCGCTGATACACTTAACAATCGTATTCAAGTAGTAACAAATGCTTCTACATCTAATCCTACTTTTTCAATTTTTGCTAACGCTACAATTGGTAATGCAATTGGTAAAGTTAATCAACCAAGAGGAATTGCTGTTGATGCTGATGGTAATGTTTATGTAGCTGACACAGCTAATAACCGCATTCAAGTTAATATGGCAGGTATTTGGACTATATTTGCTGGTGCTAGTGCTGGAACAGCAATTGGTAAAGTTAATGCTCCTCGTGCAGTTTATGTTAATTCTTTAGGTCAAGTTTTTGTAGCTGATACAGCTAATAATCGTGTTCAAATCTACAATGGAGTATGGTCAATCTTTATGTCATCAGGGACAGGACTTGGTTTAGTAAGATTACCTGAGGGTGTTACTGTTACTGCTAATGCTAATGCAATAATCAGTGATACAGGTAATAATCGTATTCAAAACAAAGATGTTTCTGGGGCAACTACAATTATTGTAGGAACACCTGGTACAGGAGAAAACCAATTTAATCAACCAACAGGAATACGTTAAATTTTTAATAAAATTTAATTCCAGAAAAATAGCTTAACTACTTGTAGTTAAGCTATTTTTGTTTTAGAAAAATTTATTATTTGAAGACTTTTAGAGTTAACAAAAATCTTTGTTAATCTTTACTTAGCAGGGTTTCCATCTACATCTAAAATTCGGATTTCACCTAAGTTAAGCTCTTTAATTCCTGCTTCAATCTTGCTTCTATCACCAACTATTAACCAAATTAGTTTGTCTGGTTGAATGACTTTGCGAGCAGCCAGATTTACTTGATCTAACTTAAGATCTCTTACTTGATTAGCATAAGTTTTGTAATATGTATCAGGATAACCATAACGAACAATGTCAAGAATAGAATTTAGTACTCTACCATTAGTTTCCCAACCGCCTGGCAAGCCTAAAATTTGATTAGTTTGGTCTTTTAAGAATTCTTCTTGAGTAATTGGACGTTTATCTAAAACTTCACGAAGTTCTTTTACTACTTCAGAAATAGATTCTTTAGTTTTGTCAGTTTGTACCGGAGAAATGCTTAAGAAAGGACGTTGGGCAGCAGTATCAGCTAAAAAGCTAAATACTCCATATGACCAATGTTTATCTTCACGCAAATTTAAGTTAAGGCGGGAAGTAAACACACCACCTAAAACATTATTCATAGTGTTAACTGCTAGTTCATCAGCATTAGATCTTTGAGGAGCAATATGACCAGCAACAATAATAGATTGGAGTGAGCCAGGACGGTCAACTAAATAAACAACGGGTTTGTTTTGATGATTTACTTGGGCAATATTTTTCTTTGGTACTTCGCCAGATTTCCAATCTTTAAATAATTTTTCTAGTTTTGGAACAATTTCTGAAAGGGTTGTATCGCCAACAACTACCAAAGTAGAATTATTTGGCTTAAACCAGGTTTGATGATATTTAACCACATCAGCTTGGGTCATGTTTGTAATAGATTGAGGTGTACCAGAGCCGGTAAATGGTTGGCTGTAGGGATGACCTTTTCCATAAATTAAACCTGGCATTAGTCTTAAAGCAATAGAAGTTGGGTCAGCTTTTTCTTGTTCTATCCCATCAAGTTGTTGTTTTTGTAAACGCTTAAATTCTTTTTCTGGGAAAGAAGGGTTTAAAACAACATCAGCAAAAATATCTAAACTTTGGTCTAGGGTAGATTTAAGGCTACCTAAACTGACGCGGGAAGTATCTAAATCAGAAAATGCACCTAAATTAGTTCCTAAATTAGCTAAATCTTCGCTAATTTTTAAGGAATCACGGTTTTTTGTTCCTTCAGTCAACATTGACATAGCCATATTAGCTGTTCCTGGATTTGGATCTGCTGCATAGCCCGCATCTACTACTAAATTAAGGCTAATAAGTGGAGCAGAATGACGTTCTGCTAGGATTACTTTTAAGCCATTGGATAAAGTAGCACGTTGAAGGTCTGGGAAAGTTATTTCTGGTGCCGGGCCTAAGTCAGGCAATTTGCTACGGTCAACACCTTTTGCTTCATTGGTAAACTCAGGAAATGGAGTAACGGTTAAAGTGTAAGAACCATCTGAAAGCCATTTTTTAGCTGTTTCTTGTAAATCTTTAGCAGTCGCTTCTTTAACTCTTTTAAGGGTAGTTTTGTAATAATCTGGATTTCCAGCATAAATTTGATTCATAGCTAAAATGTCAGATTTACCACCAAAACCGCCAATACGCTCTGCACCACGAATAAATCTAGCGGCATATTGTGCTTTAATACGTTTAAGCTCGGCTTCTGTTGGCCCTTCAGCTAAAAATCGCGCTACTTCTTCATTAACAATAGTTTCTATTTTATTTAAGTCTTCACCAGGGCGAGCAAAAACTTGAACATAAAATTGTCCACCAATTTCATTTATATCAATTGACGCACTTGCTTCAGAAGCAATTTGTAAGTCATAAACTAGACGTTTGAAGAGTCGGGAATTTTTACCTGCTCCAAGTACATCACTAGCTAGGTCTAAATAATCAGCTTCTGCTGATCCCCATTGTGGAATATTCCAAACCTTAAACATTGCTGCTTGTGGTACTCGGTCTTGGACTGTTTGACGGCGTTCACCAGTCATTTTAGCAATTGCTACTTGATGTCTAGCAATAGGAGGGCCAGCAGGAATATCACCGAAGTATTTTTCTACCTTTTCTTTAACTTCATTGGCGTTAACATCACCTGCTACAACTAACACAGCATTAGCCGCGCCATAATAGGTCTTAAACCATTCCTGCACATCTGGAAGCGATGCAGCATTAAGATCTTCCATTGAACCTATTACAGTCCAAGAATAGGGATGTTGAGCCGGATAAGTAGCTTTAGTTATTAGCTCAAAGGCTACTGCATAGGGTTGATTTTCACTTTGACGTTTTTCGTTTTGCACTACGCCGCGTTGTTCATCAAGTTTTGCTTGATCAATTGCTCCTAAAAGATGCCCCATTCGGTCAGATTCTAGCCATAAGACCATATCTAAGGCAGATTTAGGGACATTTTGAAAATAGTTAGTGCGATCATTATTAGTTGTTCCATTTAGATCTGTTGCACCAATTGTTTCAAGAGCTTGAAAATAATCTTTGTTATAGTTTTCGCTACCGTTAAACATTAAATGTTCAAAGAGGTGAGCAAAGCCGGTTTTACCGATTTTTTCATTTTTTGAACCTACGTGATACCAGACATTGACAGCAACTATTGGAGCTTTGCGGTCTTCATGTACAAGTAAGGTTAAACCATTTTTTAGGACAAACTTTTGGTAAGGGATATCTAAATCGCTACTAGCATCAACAGTTGTTGGAGATGATGGATTATCTCCAGAACTTGCTTTTACACTAGTAAAGACTAAGCAGGCTAGTATAAAGAAAAATACTAGTAGCTTTGTTTTTCGTAGCATACTTTTAACTCCTTTTTGTAAGGTTGAATTTTAATTAACCTATGTAGATAGAATAATTACAAATTATAAATAATTTAACAAAACTAGCATTATTTCAAAGCACCTGATAAAAACTCAACTTTAAATGGCGATAAATAATCCAAGTTTGTATCTTTATGTATTTATTGATTTTTGAGTTAAACGGCGGGCGAAAACTTTTTGTTTTTGTTTTAAGCAACTATTAAACAAATTATAAAAAGCCCAACAAGCAGTTGTTGGGCTTAATAACTTAAAAGCTTATCCTAAAGCCAATTTGAATTTGGCGAGGAGCAAAAGCAGAACGGAAATTTTGTTTTGGAACAATAAAACGTCCATTATCTTGAGTTGGTAAAAGTGAATTACCTTGAGCATTTGGAGAGAACACCCTAGCAAAATCACTAATATTTACACGATTAAATAAGTTAAAAAATTCTACAAACCCTTGTATTTGAATAGTTTCACCTATTTTTACTTTTCGAGATAGCCTTAAATCAACATTAGCAAATCCTGGAGTAATGCCAGCATTTCTACCTATGCCATTAGGACGATCACCAGGCGGGTTATCCCCATTTTGGTTAAGATCAACACCTGCTAATAAATTGTAGGGACGACCAGAATTTAAGTTAACAATTGTAGAAAGTTGGAAATCCCCCAACAGACGATTTTTTAAGTAACCAAAATCTAGCACACCAGATAAGACAAAACGACTACGTAAGTCTTGTATAGACAGGGAACGCTCATTGCCAATATTTAATGGATCTTGGGTTTCTTGTACAATGGTACGAAAATCTAAACTATCATCAATGGCTTTTGAAAAAGTGTAATGAGCTAGTAGGCTAAAGCGTTTATCAAATTTTCTTTCAAATTGAAAAGTTACAGCATGGTAGTTGCTATTAAAGGCTGATTCATATTCAAAAATTCCACCAGTACGAGGATTAACCCGGCCAGTTAAGGCACTTTGGACAGCACTGCCAGCAACCGGGCGAACAATAGGATTAATTTGACGCACGGCAAAAAGTTTTACACCTTGAGAAAAGTTATAACTGAGGCTAAGAAAAGTTTTTGGATCTAAAGCATAATCAATTGTAGCTGTAAGTTGTTGGCTATAGCTGTCTTGCAGGTTAGGATCAACATTTATTTCCTGGCTTAATTGTTCAACAAATTGAACTTGTGCAGGAATTTTATCATTACCTGGAAAACGTCTATTAGGTTGGTTATAGGCCAGAACAGAAAGAGGAAAGGGAAGTACAGGAATTTTTACAGCAGCACCACTTACTTCTGCTGCGCCTAATACGCCTACTAATGGCACGCCAGAAAAAATTCCATAAGACAATCCAACTTTTAATTTTTCTAATGGACGATAGGAAATACCAATTCTAGGAGAAAAAATTCCACTATTTCGAGGAGTAAAACCAGCCTGGTTAGTATCAAATCTAATGCCTGCGTTTAAGAATAAGTTTGGTTTTAATTTAATTTTATCTTGAACAAAAAGAGAGATAAACCGAGCATAAGTTATTAATTGTTCATTTCCAAAGCCTTGTAAGAAAGTTCTTGGAATAGGTAAATTAGCTAGTCCGCTAATTCCAAATTGCTGACCTACAGCATTAAGAAATTGGATTTGTTCAGGAGTTCGTAAATTAGGGTCAAAGGCTTGAAGTCCAGAAATTACAGGTGCAGTTGGGCTAAGTTGTAGCGGAGTAAAAGTAGCTTGCCCACCAAAGAAAAAAGGCAATTGGCCCTGCATATCAAGATAGCCAAAGTTAATCCCAAACCTTATATCATTTCTTCCTTTAGCAATTGAAGTGTTATTAACAAATTGATAAGAATTTTCTAGTCTATTACCTGGCAATACTTGGTTACGTCCTAGAATTATTCCCCCTTCAGGAGCAATTAAAGTTAGCAGTGGGCCTTGGTTATTGTCTAAAGAAAGTAGTTTAGTAGTCCGACGACCATAAAGCACACGAGTTTCATTAACTAAGTTTAAGTTAGTATTAATGTAAGTGTTGCTAGCTGCAAAAGAGTTATCATCTTGGCGTAAAACTGCGCCATTAGTTTCAGCTATTAGACCACCAAAAGGCTCAAAAGCACCATTATAATTAAACCCGCCATTGTAGCGAACCCAAAGTAAATTGCTTGGAGTGATGCGAAAATCTGCACGTGCTAAAAACGCGCTACTTCCAACTGCTAAAGGCACAGCACCATTTTTTACATCTAAAAAACCTTGTCGTCTTAGAGCAGCAATTGTGTTATCAGTAATAGTCACAATATTACTTTGTTGAATAGTCAAACGTTCAAATGAGGTAAAGAAAAAAGCTTTATCTTTTTTTATTGGCCCGCCCAAAACAGCACCAAATTGATATTGTTCATAAGGGGGTTCTTTGCTTACAAAAGTATCTCGCGCACTAGTTTCATCATTACGCAAAAAGAAAAATAAATTGCCATTAAATTGATTGCCGCCAGTTTTAGTAACAATGTTAATTGCTCCTCCAACTGCTCGACCAAACTCAGCAGAATAAGTGTCGGAAACTACTTGGAATTCCTGCACAGCTTCCTGGCTAAATGTTGAACGGGATGTTCCTGTCACCACGTCATTATTATCTACACCATCAATAGTAATATTGTTAAATCTAGCAGGTAGGGCATTAAATGAAATTCCTGAAGATGGAGCAGTACCTTGTGCAGGTACTCGGTCGGCGGTGGCACGTGCTGAAGTAAGCGTAAAATCTAAAAAATTTCGTCGGTTAATTGGCAAATTATTAATAGAGTTTTGGCTAATATTGGTGCTAGTTTCTGTTTTAGTTTGGTTAATACCTGCGTCTGCAAACACTTCTACTATTTCAGAATTTTGACCTAATTTTAATTTAAAGTTAATTAGTGAAGTTGTTCCAAGTGCTAAATCTCGTGTTGTTATTTGTTGGGAAAACCCTTCTGCTTCTATGCTTATTTCATAAGTTCCGGGGGGTAATTGCACTAAATTAAATGCTCCATCTTGATCAGATGTAATTTCACGGGTGATATTAGTCGTTAAATTTTTTGCTCTAATGGTTGCTGCTATAATAGTAGCACCTTGTTCATCTGTAACACTTCCTGAAATATTTACTGTTGTTGCTCCACCTTGTGCATAAATTGATTTAATTGATAGAGTTAAGAAAAGACATAAAAACATAATAAAGATAGATCTTCTCATAGAGTATTACCTTTGTTTACTTAGGTTATGGAGTTTAATTTTAGGTTTATTTATGATAATTTGCTTAGTAAGTTTTTAGAGTGGATATTGTTTCAAAGTTAAGAAAAAAAGTAAAGAGATTAGTTATGCTTACTTAGATTATAAATGTTAATTAGTTAATAAATTAGAAAATAAATTAGAAAATAATTGCTAAGAAATAAGGAAATTATTAAGTGCGTTATTTGTATATAATTGAAAAATAAATAGATAGATAAGAATATCTATTATTTTTGCAGCAAATTTATAATTAAAAAGTCTTGGAAACAACAGACTATATTCAATTAGTAATTTGTTGTTTCCAAGCTATATTGTTAGGCAACAGCCTTACCAGTGCGTTTTTTGGTTTGTTCTTGAGATTCTTCTGTTTCTACAGTTGCTAACTCACTAGCTTTAAGTGGGCGAGTTGTTGATGTTGCTTCTTGACGATTTTTAGGAACTAATTGATAACGCAACATTAGTTCTTGTTTAGTTAAAAAAATATGTTTTGGTTTTCTGCCATTTTCAGCAGCTTGTAAAACTTGTTCAAATGTCATTACTTCTGCACGATCATCTTGATCAATCCAAACATAGGTATCACTCATATTTCTTAAGACCTCCAGGCGATATTGAATAATTAATAATGAATTCGATGGTAAACTATGATGAGTTTCGATATATTCAGCTACGGCTACTTCTTGAGCCGCCTGATTTTCAGCATAAAATTTTTGAAAATCTTGACATTTATGTTTAATTGAACAACAAAGACTACAAACAATTGTGTTTTTAATATGGTTAAAAACAGGACAGTAGATTTTTAAGCTATTTTTTGTTATTTGAATATTATTTGTTGTTTGTCGCTTATTCATAAATTAAAAAATTTTGCTCAATAGTAAATTTTTAAACTAACAATAAATTTTTAAGAAAAAGTTTTGTTAGTAGTTAAGACATACAAAATATAGACGATTTATAATAAAAATAAAATAAAATAATGTCAAGTCAAATAAAATATTTTATTTGACTTAAAAGAGGATTTTGGCAGATTATTGAAAAGCATTAAAAAAATAAAAATTTTAGCTTTATCTAAAACAAACTTAGCTTCTATTCTATATAACAAAAAAGTAACCCTGTTCCTAATAAGTTTAACGTGGAGTTTGACAGCGAAAATCTATGAGGCCAATAGATGTCATCAGAATTATTTTAGTTGGAATATTAGCGGCAATAGTTTTTACCCCACCAATTCTAGTTGGTTGGACAGTTCCAATGCTGCATAGAAGAAAAATTTTTTATTTTCCCTGGTTAATTTTTGCTCGAGGTACTTGTGCCATATGTCGAATTGATATGCATGTAAAAGGCAAAGAACATATCAAGAGAGATTCTTATTTAGGAAAACTTTATATTTCTAATCATCAAAGTGCTTTAGATATAACTTTATTAGTAGCAAATTATCCATTACCTTTTTTAACAAAAAAAGAAAATCTTTATCTTCCTTTTATTGGTTTAGCAGGACTACTAGCAGGAAGTATAGCTTTTGACCGAGATAGTGGTTCAGAACGTCGTAAGGTTTTAGAAAAAATTGTTGATAGAGCAAAAAACCATACTGCACTTTATATTTTTCCTGAAGGCACTCGTAGCAAAACTGGCGAACTACAGAAAAAAGTTTTTCCCGCATTACTTAGAATGGCTTGGCGTGCTGGTTTAGAAGTTGTTCCAATTGCTTTACATGGTTCTTATTTAGTTGTTGGACATAAGGCCCCACCGGGCGGGCGTTATCCAGTTTTTATTGAAATAGGGGAACCTATTGCGGCTAACAAATTTGATAATGACAAAGTATTTGCTAATTATTGTTGGGAACAGGTTATAAAACAGCATGAAAGTGTTTCTGCTGAATTTGCTGAACTAGAAGCAGTAACTAGTAAAAAAGTAATTAGTGCAGAGTCTTAATATTTTAGCTATTTATTAATTACTTTTTTGGCTTTTGGCCCAAGATAAATTGTTTTTTGCTAAAACAAAATTAGGGTCTATTTTTATTGCTTTCTCGCAACTTTCTATTGCTTTCTCCCATTGACTAAGCCCATTATAACAAACACATATATTGTTATAAATTATTGGATTATTAGAATCTATTTCTAATGCTTTTTTGGAAATATAAATGCTTTTTTCAAAATTCCCCACATTAAGAAAAGCTAAACTTAAATTTATATAATTGGCTAGAGTTGCTTTTGGTGCATTCTGATCAGCTTTTCTTGATAAAGTAAAATCATAATTATTTTTTGCTAATTCAAATTGAGGGTTTATTTCTAGAGCTTTTTTGCAAGCAATTTCCGCCTCTGAATATATAAAAATATTGTTATAAGCTATACACATATTATTATAAGCAATAAAACTATTTGGATTAATTTCTACTGCTTTTTCAGAAACTAAAATAGCTGAATAATTGTCACCTTTTTGAATTAATTCTAAACTTAAATTAACAAAATCCTTGTCTGTAAAATTAGCTGGAGGGGATTTAATATAGCCAATAATATCTTCTGAGGAAGTTAAAATTTTACCTGTTGCTGCTAATTGAGATTTAGCAAAATTAAGATTATTTCTTGCTAATTGATAGTTTGGATTAAGCCTTAAAGCGTTGTTTCCTGCTTCTATAGCTTTTTCCCATTCTTGAAGATTATTGTAAGCAGAACAAAGATTATTGTAAGCGTCTGGATTATTAGGATTTATCTTAAGTGCTTCTTTACAATCTTCTACTTCTTCTTGATAAAGTCTAACTTGACCATGAAAGTAACTAAGCATCAAAAAACTTTTTTCTTTTAGGTTAACTTCTCTAATTTCTTTTGTTTCTCCATTAATATAGTAAAAATGAATTGCATTGTTTATAAAAAGATCTTTATAAGTGCTAATAGAAATGATTACTAAAATAGTTAATGTAATAGCAAAAGCATATTTTTTAATCCAAAGATTAGTAAAATACTCATCAAATGATAAGTTTTTTAACTTTACTATATATACTATATAGCAAATAGTTATTATTACTATAGAAAACCAGCAAATATACTCATGCTTAATAATAAAAAACTGGTCATGATTAAAGGCAAAAGCACGGTTCCAAGGAAACCCACTTGACCAAGAGTTATAGATCATAAAAGCAAAAATTCCACTGGTTAAGTAGTAAAGCAAGGTTAATTCAATGCTAAGGCCAACAATCCAGGGAACAAGCCAAGTAAGATATTGAATTCCAAAACCAGGACTCAAAAATAAGAAAAGGGAAAAAGTAAAACCTATTTGAAAAAACAAAGGTATTTTTTTCCCAACAAAGTTTATTAAAAACGCAAATAAAGCTATAAGAGCTATTATTAAAAATTTGCCTTGATTAGCATAAAAATCATTTAGCCAAAGATTATCGCTTAAATATGTATTAAAGATTCTTGACACTCCCCATAGTCCATAAAAGCTATTATAGCCAAAAGTATGTTTAGCTATTTGCATAGGAACTTGGACAATATAGGGCATGGAAAGGAGCATCCAAATAATTGCTGCTGATAAAAAATATTCAATGCGCCTTTTATTATTACTTAAGTAAAAAAATATACAGGGCGCAACAATCATTGGGACAATCTTAACATTCATGCTTAATCCATAAAATAAGCCAGCTAGAGTTAAGTTGCTTAATCCAAATCTAGTAAAATATTTATAGATTGTTTCTGGTAAATAACTTCTTAATTTGTCGCCACTTACATCTATTAAATAAACAGAGAGCAATAAAAAGAAAATAAAGTTAGGATCTGTATTTCCATGAAAACCAGATACCATTATAGAGATTGGCGCAAAAATCATTAAAATTAAGGCTGTTTTTGGTAGATTTTCCTTTCCCTTTATTTTTAAAAGAATTTTATAAGTAATTAATAAACTACCTATATCAGATAGTGATGAAAAAAGTCTTAGCCAAAAAGCTAAATCAATTTTTGTCAAGGATTCTAGTAGTTGTACAAATTTAACTACATTTACTGTAAATGGTGGGTGGTTAAAATAGTCTAAGTTAGTGTAAAGACCTGCTCCTGTTTGCTTTTGTGTGATTTCAGAAAAAAGCCTCCAAGTTGTTATATCATTTGTTCCTTCTGTTTTGGCTGCAATAAATATCTTAAGTAAAAAAACTCCTATAACAAGAAAAATAATGTTATTCCAAATCACATCAATAAAATTACTAGTTAGGGTTTTCTTATTATTGATAGTTATTTGAGACTGTTGATCAACTTCATGAATTTGAGGCTCTTCAGACAAAGTTTCTTGGCTAGTTTTCTTATCATTTACTTGAACAACAGGTAAAACTTTATTTGTTATAAGATCTTTTTCAAGAGGTATTTTTTTAGTTTTATTATTTTTCGTGAGGTTTTTCATAAAATTTAGGGGCTTTTTCTATTTTTTAATTAGTAAAATCTTCTGCTGGTAAAAAATTAGCTTTTAAGTAACTTACTGTATCATATAAAGTTTCTTGGGGATCACGCGAAACAAAACCAAGCTCACGTTCTGCTTTGCTTGAGTCTAGATACCAAAAATAATCTGCCATTTCCACAGAAACTACTTCAATAGGTGGGACTTTTCCCCAATGTCTATAAAATGAGTCGGTTATTTTAGCTCCCCAAATAGATGCTTTAGAGGGAATACTTAATTTTGGCCCAGATATTTTGGTTATTCTTTCAAGCTTTCCAAAAAACTTTTCAAATGTCCAATTTGGGCCACCTAGTAAGTATCTTTCCCCGTTTCGACCGCGTTTCATTGCATTAGCAAAAGCAATTGCTGTGTCTCGAACATCAACAAAATTTATTCCACCTTTAGGAATTACAGGAATATCCCGCGACATAAATTTCAAAATGTCATTAGTTGAGCTAAGGCGGTCATCTCCAGGCCCAAGCAGTAAACTAGGGTTAAGTATCACTAGTTCAACCTTACCCTTACACATATGGCGGGCAGTTTCTTCTTGATAGACTTTGCTACCGTAATAGGGCCAGCGGGAACAAATTTCTATTGGAGTAGGCCAGGTTTCGTCTGGAATTTCTTCACCTGTTTTAGTAATGGCAATTGTTCCACTAGTTGAAGCCATCACAATACGACGGACATTAGCTTTTTTGGCTGCCTCGCATAATATTCTAGTTCCATCAATATGAACTTCATGCATTTGTCTTTTATCATCTAGGTTTCGGGAAACTTTACCTGCTAAATGGTAAATTTCCGTCACTCCTTCAACTGCTTCTGTTACAGTTTTAGAATCAGTGATTGAGCCTGTAATAATTTCTAAATTATTTGATAAAAAATCTGGTATAGTTGAGCTAGCTAATATACGTAAATTTTCTTGGCCTTTCTCTAAAAGGTGATTTATCAAATGTTTACCTAGAAAACCTGTTGCTCCAGTAATTAAAGTTTTTGACATGATGACTCCAAATTGCTTTTGATAACTTGCAAAAATATCACAACAAAAGCTTAAATGTGGAGTTAACACCGCTAACCACGTATTAATCATTAATTTTAAGGCTAAATTTTATGGATAACTTAGTAGAAAAACTAGACCCAATATTTGTAGTAGATTTATTTCCAAAACTTAATGGTAAATTAATAAATTTATTAAAAAGTCTTGAGCCTCAAGAATGGCAAAATCCTACAATTTGCCCACTTTGGACTGTTAAAGATATTGTTTCTCATTTGCTAGATACTAACTTAAGGAAAATTTCTATTTATAGAGATAATTATTTTTGCAAAAGTGGGCAAAATATAAATTCCTACCAAGATTTAGTTGCTTACTTAAATCAACTAAATGCTGATTGGGTAAAAGCGACTAGTAGAATTAGCCCTAAAATTTTAATTGACCTGCTAGATCAAGCAACTAAAGAAGTTTATCTAGTCCTAAAAGCCTTAGATCCTTTTCAACCTTCTATTTTTTCAGTTGCCTGGGCAGGTGAAGAAGCGTCTGATAACTGGTTTGATATTGCTAGAGAATATACAGAACACTGGCACCATCAACAGCAAATTCGCCTAGCTACTAATCGAGTTGAGCAAGATAGAATTGACACTAGAGAGCTTTATTTTCCTGTCCTAGATGCTTTTATGCGAGCATTACCATACACTTACAGAAATACTAATACAGAAGAAAATACTTTACTTAAATTTAATATTACTGGTAAATCTGGAGGCAGTTGGTTTTTACTGCGACAAAACAATAATTGGCAATTAGTTAAAAAGTTAAGTTTAGCTATTACTACAGAAGTTAATATTGACCAAAATATTGCTTGGAGACTTTTTACCAAAGGAATAGACAAGCAATTAGCTCTAAAAGATATTAGTATTATTGGGGATAAAGAGCTTGCTCAACCTGTTATAAATATGCTTTCTGTGATGGCTTAAAATAAAGTAAATCAAAGATTTCTTCTTTTTAAAGAAAGGAATATAATTTAATAGTAACTCCTCTAAATACAATATGTTATTAAAACGGTAGTAAAAAGGGGGACTATTATGCTACAGACAAAATTAATTCCTTTTTTAAGTATGTTGCTAGTACAAATACTAATTTTATTTTTACTAGTTCAACCTATCAAAGCAACGTCAGCAGTAATGCTTACAGATGAAGACTTAATTGTTAGCTCAAGAGCAATAATTTATGGAAAAGTTATTTCTATAGAAAGCCAATATGATGAAAATCAGGAAAATATTTCTACCTATATCAAAATAAAGGTCAAACAAGTTTTTAAGGGAAAGTTGTTTGAAAAAGAAATAGTTATTCGTCAAATGGGCGGCACAGTAGGTGATATAACACAAAAAGTTATTGGCACCCCAGAGTTTAAGCTTAACGAAGAGGTGTTACTTTACCTAAATACGGCTGATGATGGAGCCTTAAGAGTTGCTCATGTTTTTATGGGCAAGTTTTCAGTAATTAAGGATAAAGATAAAACTTATGTTCTGCGTCAAGTAGGCTCTGCAACAATTATTGAGCCTCAAGGACGTTCTAAAGAGCAAACCATTACTAACAAAATGGAATTTGCTGCTTATGTTGACAAAATTAAATCTGTTCTTAGCTCAAAAATTGAGCGAGTTAATGAATATGAGTTAATTAATAGAGATCGTCCGTTGCTAGCTATACCTAAAGAATATAAACCTAATATTAGTAATGGAGTAATTCAGCCACAATTTACATTTGCTGGTGGGCCTAGTCGTTGGCAACAAGCCGACAATGGAACCCCTATACGTTATAACATTAACACCGCAAATGCTCCAGTTTCTGGGGGAGGTGTAGCAGAATTAGACGGATCTTTAGCCGCTTGGACTAATGTTTCTGGGGCTTCAATAATTTTGCAACGTGCAAATAACACTTCTTCATGTGGTTTTACTAACAGTGATAGCACTAATACTGTATCTTTTGGAGATTGTAGAAATGAAGTTGATGACCTAGTTAATTGTGCTGGAACTTTAGCTGTAGCTAGGTTTTCTTTTAGTAATTCTGTCACCAAAGTTATTAATGGGACTACATTTAACCAACTTATAGATGCAGATATTGTTTTTAATAGTTTTGGTAGTTGTAGTGTTTCTTCTAGCTTTATTGCAGAAATAATGGTTCATGAAGTGGGCCATACAATTGGATTAGGGCATTCTTCAGAGGATGACGGCGAACCAAGCCAAGTTCTTAAGGATGCTACAATGTTTTTTTTGATTCATAATGATGGACGTGGAGCTAGTTTAAGAAGCGACGATATTGCAGGCGTTTCTTTTATTTATCCTGCTGCTGGTGGAAACCCAACAAGCTCTGTAACATTAAATGTAACTAAAGTTTCAGCTACTGTTAACCCAGGACAAAGTAGCGTTTATCCTGTAGCAATTAACCGGACTAATTTTACTGGCCCTGTACAACTTGGATTAACAATTTTAGCTAATGATGTTCCACCTGGGATAAGTTTTTCTTATTCAGCTAATCCAGTTACAGGAACAAGTAGTAATTTAACTATTGGGACAACTACAGCTACACCTGCTGGAACATACACTTTTGTTGTAACAGGAACTGCTAGCGGAATTACCATTGCTAATAGCAATCAGTTTACTTTAATTGTAAGTCAAAGCACTCCAAATAGAGATTTTTCTATTTCTGTTGCTCCTACTTCTCAAACAATTGCAGCAGGACAAACGGCTAACTACTCATTAAATGCTACATTTACAGGTGGATTTTCTGATCCTATTAGCTTTAGTTTTAGTAGTTTGCCTCCGGGCGCAAATGTTCCACAATTCCAAGGTAATTTTCCTATACCATTTCAAGTTGTAACTAGCTCAACAACACCAGCAGGAACTTATACTTTTACCGTTACTGGCACTGGTGGAGGCTTAACACGCACTACAACTGCTGTTTTAATTGTACAATCTGCCGCATCTGTTTCATTAAGAGTAGAAAGAAATTCTGCTACAGTTACAGCCGGTCAAACAGCAAGCTATCCTGTAACAATTAGTCGAACTAATTTTTCTAATGCTGTGCAATTAGGTCTAGCAATTTTAGCTAATGACGTTCCCGCTGGAATTACATTTTCTTACTCTAACAATCCTACTACTAGCTCTAATGTAACTCTTAACTTAAGTACAACTATGGCTACACCACCTGGGACTTATAATTTTGTTGCAACTGCTACAGCTAATGGAGTTACAATTCCTAATAGTAATCAATTTAGTTTAGTTGTAACAGCAGCAACACAACCTGATTTTGCTATTGCTATTTCTCCAACTTCGCGGACTATTTCACCCGGTCAATTAGCTGATTACACAATAAATGCAACATTTATGGGAGGATTTTCAAGCTCTATCTCATTTACATTTAGTAATTTACCACCAGGTGCAAATGTTCCACAATTCCAAGGCAATTTCCCGTTACCATTTCAAATTGCTACAAACTCAACAACACCACCAGGGACTTATAATTTTACTGTCACTGGTACTGGTGGAGGTTTAACACGTACCTCTACAGCAACTTTAATAGTCCAAGCTCCTTCTTCTGTATCAATTAGAGTAGAAAGAGATTCTGCCACCGTTACATCAGGTCAAGCAGCAAGTTATCCTGTAACACTAACAAGAAATAACTTTAATGGTAATGTAGAGCTTGGTTTAAGTATTTTAGCTAGTAATGTTCCACCAGGAATTACATTTTCTTACTCAAATAATCCTACTACTAGCTCAAATGTGACTTTAAACATCAGCACCACATCAGCTACACCATCTGGGACTTATAATTTTGTAGCTACAGCTATAGCTAATGGAATCACCATTCCTAATAGCAACCAATTTAGCTTAGTGGTAATGAGTGCAGCACAACCTGATTTTTCTATTTCTATTTCTCCAAGTTCTAGGACGGTAATGGCTGGTCAAGTGGCCGATTACACAATAAACGGCGTATTTACAGGGGGATTTTCAAGCGCGATTTCATTTGCATTTAGCAATTTGCCACCAGGAGCAAATGTTCCACAATTCCAAGGTAATTTCCCACTTCCTTTCCAAGTTGTCACTAGTTCATCTACTCCAGCTGGAACTTATAGTTTTACCATTACTGGCACTGGTGGAGGGCTAACGCGAACTGCTACAGCTACTTTAATTGTTCAAACACCTTCCGGGCCAATGATTGATAACGCATCTTACCGTAAACCAATACTTACAATTTCAGGTGCTTTATTTGTTGGTAATGTTCAAGTTAGGGTAAATGGTGTAGATGTCACTTCACGAATAATTGATCTTTCAGATAGCCTTATTACTCTAAAAGGAAATAAGAAAAAATTGCGTTTGCAAAAAGGCACAAATGTTGTCCAAGTTATTTCTAATGGTATAGCTTCTAATAACTTTACTTTTAATTTTGTTGCTGATGAAAATCTAATAAACCTAGAGCAAGCAAATAGTAATATTTTTGGTAGCGGACGCAGTGAAGATTATTATCCTAATGTTTTTGGAGAAGGTAGTAGTAACTAAACTGTTTCCTTGTATTTTCTTGAAAAGAATAAAGATGCAGACAACATAGTTTGCATCTTTAATTCTTTTAGGCCGTTTTTGCTATTTCACTTTTCTTAAGAGAAATAACTAGTTTTAAGTAGTTAAAAGCAACTAATACAACTACTGCCCAACAAAGTATTTCATAATAAATTATGTAACCTGTCCAGGGGCCTGCCACATCAGAATTAGCAAAATTCCAAGGAAACCCTTGTGACCAAAAATTGTAAACCAAGAATAAAAACAGTCCACTAGTCAAGTAAAATGAAGCAATTAAGCTAATATCTAGTAAAATTACCCAAGGTACTAACCATGCCATATATTGCACACCAAAACCAGAGCTTATTGCAAGAAAAACAAAAAACAATAATCCACATTGAATAAAAAGAGGTACTTTTTTTTCTGATGAGTTCATCCAAAATGATAGTAATGCAATAACACCTAAGACAACATATTTTCCTTTTGTTTGATAGAATGTGTTAATCCAAGATAAATTTTCAGGTAATGAGGAACTTAGCAGTCTTGGCAGTCCCCAAATACCATATTGGCTATTATAACCAAAAACATGGTCAATAATTATTTTAAGATCTCCTTGGAGAATATAAGGTAAAGAGCCAACTAAGAAAGTAATTCCAACAGCTAGAAAATACTCCCACCTTTTTTTCATATCTGGCAAATAAAAAAACATACAAGGCATAAGAATTAAACATACTACTTTAATGTTTAAGCTCATTCCTAACGCAGCACCAGCTAACCAAACAGGGTGATTATTGCTGAGTAAGTAAATAGATAAGATAAGAAAAAATATCATTACTGGATCTGTGTTTCCGTGAAAACCTGAAATCATCATTGAAGTAGGAGCAGTAGCTAAAAGCATTAACGCCAATATTGAGAATTTATTAGGAGCTATCTGATTAAATATCTTAATGATCAATACAATAATAGCTATATCAGCTATTATTGCAGGAAGCCTTAGCCAAAATGGAAAAGCTATTCCTGAAAAATTTGCAAAAAAATCTAAAATAAACAGCCAATTGAGCATAAAAGGCGGATGGTTAAAATACCAAATTCTTTTATACGTCTCTAATCCTCCAAATTCTTTAGCTGTTTGTAAAAAAGTTTCCCAATATTTGACATCATTTGTCCCATAGGTATTAAAGGCAATCATTAGTTTTGCTAGGGTTACTAAACCAAGAACTAGCCAAAAAGTATTTGCCCAATTACCTAAAGTTTTAGATTGCTCTTGAAGAAAAGAAGTAATTTTTTGCATGGCACTAAATTATATAAATAAAGTAATTTATGTAAATAAAAACAAGTAGTATTCTAAGGTTAGTAAATAAAATAAAAATAGCTAGCAAAAACTAGCTATTTTTACACTTAAAATTATAGTAAATATTCTTAGTTTGTTATTCACAACCACAATCAGCAAGGAAAGTTCTATTTGCATCAAGTTTAGTAAAGAAAGAACAGAATTTCTTTCTAAAACCTTTGCTAGTGCTTGTTTGGATATCTAAAACAAAAGTTTTATCTCCATTTTTCTTATAAACAGGCCAAACAGGTAAATCTGTTGAATTAGGATCACCAGTTTTTGCAAAGTTTGACCAATATTTAAGCATCATTTCAGATAGTCTAAGCTCTTCAGCCGTTGGAGCTACAGTATTAATTTTAGCTAAAGTATTAAAAACAAAGCCTAACTCTAAGCCATGTTCAGCACCACGAGCTTTTCTTGACTCTAAAGCACGAGTAAAAAGATAAACATAAGCTTTAGTTTTATTTGCTGCAAAAGCACGAAAAGATGTTCGTGTAGGGCAGAAAAAGAATTTATCGGTTATTATGGCATCAGCAGTTAAACGAGGTGTTCCATAGTCAGAGATAGGATAGCGTTTAACAACAGCATTTAAGTCTTCTGCACCAAAAACAATTTGTAGAGCTAATCTAAACTGGGCTTCCGTTTCTAACGGAATATTTTCAATAAAACCTAAAGCCTCATTTTTATTTGTTCCAATCATTAAAGTTACTGGATTTTGTTGACCACTAGAAAAAATTTCTTCGCTAGCGGTTGGTAGTACATAACCATCCACATTAGCACCATAAGGAATGCCTGTTGTGCCAGCAACATCGGCTGTTTGGTCAGGCGCAATAGCTTTTAATAATTGATCAGGGGTTTTGCTACGTAAACAGTCAGCTACATTGCTAGCTTGACCGCAACCAAGCTGAGTAGCCATTCTTAAACCAAAATCCTCGGCTGAAACTCCTCGAAGACTGCGACTACTATCTTTTAAGAAACGCTGTATTAATATTGGAAAAGCACTTTGGATAATAGCCTTTTGAAATAAGCCTTTTGCCAAGGGTGAAGCAACTAAAGTAGAAACATCACTTCCGCCAGCAGATTCACCAAAAATTGTAATATTATCTGGATCACCACCAAAATTAGAAATATTTTTCTTTACCCATTGAAGCGCGGCCAATTGGTCTAAAATCCCATAGTTACCAGAGCTACCATTAGCATCTTCCATTGTTAGGGCAGGGTGAGCAAGAAATCCTAGTGGGCCTAAACGATAATTAATATTTACTAGTACCACACCAGCTTTTTCAGCAAAAGGTTGACCATCATAAATTAATTCTCCATTAATTCTTTGATCTCCTGATTGAGTAATATTACCACCACCATGAATAAAAAGCATCACTGGTTTTAGGTCAGTGGTTAATGTTTTAGGTGTCCAAATGTTTAAGAATAAACAATCTTCACTGCCAACAGTTTGTCCTCGTTGGGGTTGTGCGCAGGGTGAGCCAAAACTTACTGCATCAAAGATATCTGTGCGCATTTCTGCTGCTTGAGGTGGTTTCCAACGCAAATTTCCAACAGGAGCAGCAGCATAAGGGATTCCGCGAAAGACTGTAGAGTTTTCTAAAACTTCCCCACGTACCGGGCCTTCTTCAGTCATAAATACATTACTTAATTCTATGTTTTTTGTTATTTCAGCTTTGGATTTTGATAAGTTGTTTGTATTAGCAGAGTTAACAAATAAATTATTGGTTAAAAATAAACATAAGATAGCAATAAAGGCTAAAACAGCCCTTCGTAGAACCATAAAAATTTCTCCTTAAAAATACTTAATAGAATAAAATTTTTGATGATAGAAAAATTTCAAAGTAACTAAATATAACACAACAACTACTAGTTTCTAAGACAGGCAGCATAACCTAAAATTTCCTCTCCCGTTTGTAAAAGTGATGGAGTAGGCTGCCAACCTCTTTCTAATCTAGCATTAAGCAATTCTTTAGCATTAGGTATATGATCCCACACGGAGATGCTATTGATTGCTCCTAATCAAGTAACATCAGGCACTAAAACTAAGTTATTTTGCCAGGGAATAATAATATCAAAAGTATATTCATCCAGTTTTACTACTTCTGAAACAAAAGCATTTTTCTTTTTTCCCCAATTAATTAAATTTAGTAGCGAAGTAGTGTTAGGGATCTCTAATTGTAAATTTAAGAAATCCGTTTCTAAAAGGCTAGTTTTGTTAATAAATTGCATAAAATGGAAGTCTCTAACCACAAAATTAAATATTTAGAAAAATTATAGTACAAGAGCTTTTTTTGCGCTTGTTAAAAGTTAAATCTCTAATCCTGTGATAAAAGGTTGTTTGGCTAAAGACTATTCTCTAAAATAGAGAATCTTTTCCATCCTAAAATCCTATTTTGGAGTACCAAGAATGAATCAACAAGAATTCAAAATTCCCCGCCGAGAAATAAAGCTGTCTGATGGTGAACCATCTTTTTATTTATATGATACAGCAGGCCCCCAAGGTTATGACGTTAAAGAAGGCTTACCAAAGCTAAGAGCAGAATGGATTAAAAAACGTAAAGAGCGTGGCGATACAAACTTTTCTCAAATGCACTATGCCCGTCTTGGTGAAATTACTGAGGAAATGCGCTATATTGCTCTTAGAGAAAATGTTTCTCCTGAGTTTGTACGCGATGAAGTAGCTCGTGGTCGTGCCATCATTCCTGCCAATATTAACCATCCAGAAAGCGAACCAATGATAATTGGACGTAATTTTTTGGTCAAAATTAATGCTAATATTGGTAATTCTGCTGTAGCTTCTTCAATAGAAGAAGAAGTGGACAAAATGAAATGGTCTGTTAAATGGGGTGCTGATACTGTAATGGATCTTTCTACAGGTAAAAATATTAAAGAAACTAGAGAGTGGATATTAAGAAATTCTCCAGTTCCTATTGGTACAGTCCCAATTTATCAAGCCTTAGAAAAAGTTGATGGACAGGTGGAAAAGTTAAATATTGATATATTTATGGAAACCTTAGTTGAACAAGCTGAACAAGGTGTAGATTATTTTACTATTCATGCTGGTGTTTTACTTAGATATATTCCTTTAACAGCAAAACGATTAACAGGAATTGTTTCTCGTGGAGGTTCAATTTTAGCTAAATGGTGTTTGGCTCATCACAAGGAAAACTTTCTTTATACAGAATTTGATCGTATTTGTGAGCTAATGAAAAAATATGATATTAGCTTTTCTTTAGGCGATGGCTTGCGCCCAGGCTCAATTGCTGATGCTAATGATGCTGCTCAATTTGCTGAACTTGACACTCTAGGCGAACTTACAAAAATTGCTTGGAAACACGATGTTCAAGTAATGATTGAAGGCCCAGGACACGTTCCCTTACACTTAATTAAAGAAAATGTTGATCGTCAAATGGAAGTTTGTCATGAAGCTCCATTCTATACCCTAGGGCCCTTAGTTACTGATATTGCCCCAGGCTATGATCATATTACTTCTGCAATTGGCGCGGCAATGATTGGTTGGTATGGGACGGCAATGCTTTGTTATGTAACTCCAAAAGAACATCTAGGTTTACCTAATAAAGAAGATGTTAAACAAGGTGTAATCGCTTATAAAATTGCTGCTCACGCTGCTGATTTAGCTAAAAACCATCCTGGAGCTAAAGAGCGAGACAACGCACTTTCTAAAGCTAGATTTGAATTTCGTTGGCGAGATCAATTTAATTTATCCCTTGATCCAGAAACAGCACTTGCTTATCACGATGAGACTTTGCCGGCTGAAGGTGCTAAAGAGGCGCATTTCTGCTCAATGTGCGGGCCAAAATTCTGCTCTATGAAAATTACCCAAGATGTCCGTGACTATGCTGCTCAAGTTGGAGTAAATGAAGAGGAAGCCTTAAATGTTGGTATGAAAGAAAAAGCTCAAGAATTTGTCGCGCTTACTCGTGGTGGTAGTAAATAAAATGCTATACATAAGCAAAACAACAGTATAAACGATAATGCGGGTGAGTTAGCCCGCATTATCATTTATAGCAAATCCATTTATTTAGGAAAATTTAATTATGAAAGCACTAGTTCTTTCTGGGGGTAAGGGTACTCGCTTACGTCCATTAACCCATACATTACCCAAACAATTACTTCCAGTTGCAGCAAAACCTATTCTTTATTTTGTTATGGATCAAATCAAAGAAGCTGGTATTTCTGAAGTTGGCGTAATTATCGCACCTGAAACCGGGGATATGATCCGCGAATCTTTACAAGAAAACCCTTGGCAACATAAATTTACTTTTATTATGCAAGATAAACCTGCTGGACTTGCTCATGCAGTAAGAATTGCTCAAGATTTTCTTGGCAATAGCTCTTTTTTAATGTATCTAGGAGATAATTTAATTGGAGATTCTGTTAAAGGCTTTGTAGATACTTTTATTAAAGAAGACCTGGATGCAATTATTTTACTTAAGAAAGTTCCAGATCCACGCGCTTTTGGCGTTGCTGTTGTAGATGATAGCGGTAGAGTCCTAAGATTGATTGAAAAACCTAAAAAACCGCCTTCGGACTTAGCCCTAGTTGGCGTTTATCTCTTTAACCCAACAATTCATAAAATTATTGAAGATCTAAAACCTTCTGCTCGTGGAGAGCTAGAAATTACTGATGCAATCCAAAATCTAGTTACTGCTGAAGGTAAAGTAAAAGCTCACTTTTTAGAAAAATGGTGGCTAGATACTGGTAAAAAAGATGATATCATCGAAGCAAATCGAATGGTTTTAGATGAATTTACTGAGCGAGATATTCGAGGTAGTGTAGATAATAATTCTAATATTGCTGGTCGAGTTTTTATTGATTCTAGTTCTATTGTAGAAAATAGCGTTATTCGAGGCCCTTCTAAAATTTGTAAAAATGTAGTAATTAGAAATGCTTATGTTGGCCCATACACTAGCATTAGTGATGGCTGCCATATAGAAAATTCTGCTGTAGAATGTTCCGTAATCCTAGAAGATAGCAAAATTATTGCTGTTGAACATTTAGACGAGTCTTTAATTGGTAAACAATCTATAGTTACTAAACATAAGGGAATAAAAAAGTCTTTACGCTTAATGGTAGGAGATGATGCTATTGTAGAATTACCTTAAAATATCAAATAATATTTATTTTACAATAAGTTAGGAGCAATAATTTTTTATGGCTTTTACTCTAACAAAAATGGCAATCCCAGAAGTGTTGCTTTTAATTCCAAAGATCTATCCTGACAGCCGAGGTTTTTTCCTAGAAAGCTATAACAAAAAAGAATTTGCTGAATTAGGAATTTTGATAGATTTTGTCCAAGATAATTTTTCTCGCTCCTTCAAAGGTGTTTTACGAGGTCTTCATTACCAAGCTGACCCAATGGCACAAGGAAAGCTAGTTCGCTGTGTAAGAGGTGAAATCTTTGATGTTGCCGTAGATATTCGTAAGGGTTCGCCTAGTTATGGTAAATGGGTTAGTGCAAATCTTTCAGAAGAAAATCAACATCAATTTTATGTTCCACCAGGTTTTGCACATGGGTTTTGTGTCCTAAGTGATATAGCTGATGTTATTTATAAAGCAACTAACTTTTATGCTCCTAGTTTAGACAGGGGAGTTCTTTGGTCTGATAAAACTATTAATATTGATTGGCCTGTAGACAGTCCAATTTTATCTGAAAAAGACAATAACTTACCAAATTTAGCTGATGCTCTTGATCAGTTCACTTATTAGTAATTACTGATTATGTCAGATCACTTACAAGAAGAAATAAAAGAAACCATTAGTTCAGCCGAAGAACGCTTTGAAACGCTACGAAAATTTGCAGGTTGGATTATTGCTCCAATAGTTTTTTTTATTTTATGGTTTCTTCCTTTACCTTCACTTAGTCCAGTAGCCCATAAACTAGCGGCTTTAATGGGTCTTGTAGGTACTTTATGGATAACAGAAGCCTTACCCTTGGCCGTAACAGGCTTACTTGCCCCAACCTTGGTTATTTTGTTAGGAATTGCACCAGCCAAGGAAGCTTTTAATGCTTTTGCTGACCCAATAATGTTTTTATTTTTGGGTGCTTTTATTACAACTAAAGCAATATGTATTCATGGTTTAGATCGTCGTTTTGCTTATCTTGTTTTGTCAAACCCTTTAATTGCTGAACGTCCTAGCCGAATTTTATTTGCTTATGGTGGAGTTTGTTGCCTAATTTCAATGTGGATTTCTAACACTGCTACGGCTGCAATGATGTTTCCTATTGGACTAGCAATTATTCGTACATTACAAAACCTTAAAGGTGATCTTGTAGGTAAGGCTTACCCATGCGCTATTATGCTAATTTGCGCTTTTGGTGCTTCTATTGGTGGGCTAGCTACTCCTGTTGGCACACCAACAAATTTAATAGGTTTAGGGTTTATTGAAAAACAATTGCTAAGACGAATTTCTTTTTTTGAATGGATGACATTTGCTGTTCCAATAGTAATTGTCATGTATTTGCTACTGTTTTTTTACTTAAACTTTCTTTGTCCAACTCCAGTAAAAAAACTTGAAGGTGTTAGAGAAAAATTTTTAGCTGAAAAAAATAAATTAGGCAAACTTACTAAAGGTGAAATTAATGTAATAATTGCTTTTTCGGTTACTGTGTTGCTTTGGATTATGCCAGGAATACTTTCTTTAACTATTGGAGATGGACATAGCTTTACAAAAACTTTTATAGCACATGTTCCTGAAAGCGTTGCTGCACTTACTGGTGCTTGTCTTCTTTTTTTGCTTCCCATAAATTGGAAAAAACAAGAATTTACCATCAATGTTAAACAAGCTTTAGAAATTGATTGGGCAGTAATGGCACTTTACGGGGGAGGGATACTTTTAGGACAACTAGCTTTTTCCACTAAATTGGCTGAATCTATTGGAACATATTTAAGTAGCTTTATACCGAGTTCAGGTTCAGGGTTAATTGCTAGCGTCTCAATAGTGGCGATTCTAGTTTCTGAGCTAACTTCTAATGTTTCTTCTGCTAATATGGTTGTTCCTGTAGTAATTGCTATTGCTGGTGCTAATGGATTTCAAGCCGCAATAGCCGCTTCTATGGCCTCTTCCTTGGGTTTTATGCTACCTATTTCTACCCCAACAAATGCAATAGTTTATAGTTCAGGTTATATTTCTATAACAAATATGGTGAAATATGGCGTTTTGCTAGATATTCTAGGCTTTCTTGTAATTGTGATAGGTAGTAAGCTACTTATTCCTAATTAAGTTATTTATTTTAAGGATTATGAAAAATGAAAAGTATTTATCTTGACTACAATGCTACTTCTCCGCTTGATCCAGAAGTTTTGGAAGTAATGCTTCCATACTTAACAGAAAATTTTGCTAACTCACTTAGTTTTCATAGTTTTGGACAACGTGCTGCACAAGGGTTAAATCAAGCTCGAAATGAAGTTGCAGCTTTAATTAATTGTCAGCCAAGCGAAATAATTTTTACTGGTGGAGGAACAGAAAGCAATAATTCAATAATTCGAGGTGTTGCAAAATCTCGTGCTAGCCTAGGTAATCATATTATTACTAGCCAAATTGAACATCCTTCTATCATTAAATGTTGTCAAGAATTAGCTTTGTTAGGATTTGAAACAACTTTTCTACCTGTTAATCATTTTGGTCAAATTGATATTAATGAGCTAGAAAAAGCCATTACTCCAAAAACAATTTTAATTAGCATAATGCACGCTAATAATGAAGTAGGGACAGTCCAACCTATTGCAGAGATTGGACGTTTAGCACGTCAAAAAAACATTTATTTTCACACAGATACAGCACAATCAATTAGTAAGCTACCAGTAGATGTGCAAGCAATGAATATTGACTTACTGACTATAGCAGCACATAAGTTTTATGGGCCAAAAGGCGTTGGGGCTTTATTTGTACGGGAGGGCGTAGAAGTTGCACCGTATATGCTAGGTGCTGGCCATGAAAATGGACGACGTGCAGGAACAGTTAATGTTGCTGGTGCTGTTGGGCTGGGTAAAGCTTGTCAAATAGCAAAAAACAGCAGCACAATTACTAGTGTAAAAGAAAAACGAGATAAATTTCATCAGTTAATTATTGAATCACTAAAAAATATTAAATTAAATGGTCATCCTACAGAGCGATTACCAAATACACTTAATTTAAGTTTTCCTGGGCAAGATGGACAAAAGCTTTTGTTAGCAACCGAAATAGCAGCCTCACTTGGGGCCGCTTGTCATACTAGTTCAAGGCAGCCTTCAGCCGTACTAAGTGCAATGGGTGTTAGTGCAGAAGACTCGCTTGGTGCAATTCGCTTTAGCTTTGGTAAATTTACTAGTATGGAAGATGTAATTGAAGCCGCAGAGCGAATAATTAATGCTTGTAAAAGCTAAAAGTCTACTCTAACGCTCTTTGTCTATTAGGATTTTTTTGTGGTTCAGAAGGTTCTGAATAATTTGTTTGGATTGGGTCAAATGGTAAAGCGGGTTTTTGTTCTGCTAAAAAGCTAGAAAATAAATAAATACTGTTTCCTTCATCTGTAAATTGAAGATTTGCTACACCTTGAGCCGCAAATTTATCTAAAATGGCTTGGCTATCTTCAATAGATAGATTGCAACGAAGCGCAACTTCTGCAACTGTAAGCTTGCCTTTAGCAGTTTTTGCAAGAGCTAATATTATTTGCTCTTGTTCAAGGTTGCTTCCACCTTTCTTAAATCCTTGTCGTGCTAGCAAAATCCCACAAAAACTTGTTCCTGAAAAAAATACTAACAAACCTAATAAAACACCTACACTAGTACCTGTTTTGCTTCCAAAAATTAAGTCTCCAATAGCAGCAAAAACAAAAAACAAGCTAAATAATGTAACTAGCACACCAAATAAACCTATTAATTTCTTTCCCATACTTTAGACCTAATTTTTGTAAGATTATGTAAATCTATGATATAGAAAACTAAAAACTATTGCTAGAAGTTTATTAGTTAATAATGCTAAACCAGTAAGTTAAATATAATGAAGGAATTATTTTTTTAATGAGTTAAAAATTTCGGAGATATGAGAAAGTTTTTGGCTTTCACAGTATGAAAGAAGCCCATCTATGATTTTTATTGATACACAAGGATCATAATAATTAGCTGTTCCAATTTGTATTGCACAAGCTCCAGCAATAAAAAATTCTACTGCATCCATCCAATTAGCAATTCCTCCTATACCAATGATTGGTATTTTAACGACTTGAGCCACTTCATAAACCATTCTAACTGCAACAGGTTTTACTGCTGGCCCGGAAAGACCGCCTGTAACATTAGCAATTCGTGGACGACGGCTATAAACATCTATTGACATTCCTACCAAAGTATTTATTAAGGAAAGAGCGTCTGCACCTGCTCCTTCTACGGCTAAAGCTAATTCCTTAATACTAGTTACATTAGGAGAAAGCTTTACAATAACTGGACGTTTTGCTACTTGTTTTACAGCCGTTGTAACTTCTGCTGCTGTATCTGGAGAATTACCGATTACAATTCCGCCTTGTTTAACATTTGGGCAGGAAATATTTAATTCATAAGCTGAAATTCCATCACCATCATTAAGTATTTCTATTGCTTCAATATATTCTTCTAAAGAATAACCAAAAACATTAGCAATTACTTTGGTGTTATATTTTTTTAATTGTGGCAGCTTATCAGTTACAAATGCTTTAGCACCAATGTTTTGCAGTCCAATAGCATTAAGCATTCCTCCATGAGTTTCTACAATACGTGGAGGAGGATTTCCTTTCATTGGTTTAGGCGAAAGTCCTTTGCTACAAAAACCGCCTAAACGGTTTAAGTCTATTAAGTCAGCAAAATCTAACCCATAACCAAACGTCCCACTAGCAGTTAAAACAGGGTTTTGAAACTTAATACCAGCAATTTCTATTTCTAGCCTGTTTAGGGAATTTGTATTAGTAGAAGGTTGAAGTTTTTCTAAATCACTCACCAAATCACCTCGCTAGCGTCAAAAACTGGCCCTTCAACGCAAACACGTTGATAGCTAGAGTCTTGCTTTGACTCAATTTCAACAACACAACCGACACAAACACCAAAACCGCAGGCCATACGAGCTTCTAAGGAAGCATAGGTTTTTAAGTTATATTTAAGGCCAATTTTTGCTGTTGTTTCCATCATAATCTCTGGCCCACAAGTATAAATTACAGAGTTAAAAGGTTTGTTTTGTTCTAAAGTTTGTTTTAAGAAATTTTCTAGCGAATTTGTTACAAAACCTTTATCTCCAACCGATCCATCATCAGTAGCAATAAAAAGTTTTGCTGGTAGTTGGCTAAAGTCTTCCATACCAACTAGATCCGCTTCACTCCGCGCACCAAGAAAAATAGTTGTTTCAATTTTTTCTTTGCATAATTCTTGAGCCAACATCAAAACGGCGGGCGTTCCTACACCGCCAGCAACAATTATTGCATTTTGAGTAGTTTTAGCAGGCAAAACAGAAAAATTTTTTCCAAGTGGGCCAAGAAATTCTACTTTATCGCCAACATGCATTTGAGCTAAAACTTGTGTACCTCGACCAAGGATATTAAAAATAAAATCTACAAAAGTTTGGTTTTTTATTGTACTCACTTGATAAAAAGCCATTGCACGTCTTAGAAGTGGTTCAAATGCTCCAACAGGCTTAAGCATTGCAAATTGGCCTGGTTCAATCTTTAATTCTTCATCAATGACTAATTTTATTTGGCAATATGACCTTCCAAAATGCTTAATTTCTTTTACTCTAGCAATTGTTTCTTTCACAATAATTTTAGTTTAGAAAATCCTTTGAAAATTTAATGCTTAAAAAATAAAATCGCTAGTCTAGCATTTAGTTACATTAACAAACAAGCCAAGCTGATTTATTTTTGATAATCTATAATTAAAAACTAAGAAATATACTTAAGCTTATTAAATTATTTGTTCAAGAATAGAAGAAGTTGAATGATCTTTTGGATCGCCCACAATAGCAACTCTACCACCATAACTTTTAACAATTTCACGTTCTGGGACAGTTTCAATTGTGTAATCTGTTCCTTTAGCATGAATATCCGGCTTAAGTAATAATAGTAGCTCTGTAACTGTTGGAGTATCAAAAATTGTTACATAATCAACACAAGAAAGTGCTGCTATGATCTCTGCACGCTCATTTTCAGATGTTATAGGTCTATTACTTCCTTTAAGTTGCTGGACGATTTTATCACTATTAATTGCTACTACTAATAAATCTCCTAGAGCTTTAGCTCCATATAAATAACGAACATGGCCTACATGCAAAAGGTCAAAACAACCATTAGCAAAAACTATTGTTTTTGCTTCTACACGCGCTTTTAAGATTTTTGCTTCTAAGACATTTATTGATAGTATTTTATTTAAGTAGTTATTTATCATAGGTTTAACATTTCTAAGTCTTTTGTAATTGATGTTAATAATTCTTTTTGATAGTTACGTAAAAAGAAATGATCTCCCGCAAACATTTCTATTCTAAAATTATTTGAGGTTTCTTTTTTCCATTCCACTAAACTATCAGCATCAACAAGATGATCTTTTGTTGCGCCAAAGACTGATATAGGGCAAGTTAAAGGGTCGTTTTGTTTATAAACATAAGTTTCACAAATAGAAAAATCTGCTTTTAAGATGGGTATTAGTAATTGCATTAGTTCATCACTTTCTAAAACTGCTTTAGGTGTCCCACCATACATTTTTAACTTTTCTCTAAAATCTGCATCAGATAATATATGTAAGCCTTTATTATCAATAGTTTGAGGAGAAAAGCGAGCAGAAATAAAAAGATGTTTAGTTAATAAATTAAAATTTTTCTCTAAATGATGTGCTAGTTCAAAAGCTATCCATGCTCCCATACTATGACCAAAAAGAGCAAAAGGTAGGTCTAAATAAGGCTTTATTGCTTGTGCAACAGATGGGACTAAATCAGCCATTTGATAGAAAGGTTTTTCTAAAATGCGGTTCTCTCTTGCTGGAAGTTGGACGGGACAAACTTCTAACCAATCAGGTAAATCATCTGACCAAGTGCGGAAAATACTGCTTCCACCCCCTGCATAAGGAAAACAAAATAATCTTAGTTTGGCTTTGGGTTTTGGTTTATAGCAACTAAACCATTTTGTATTGGTACTCATTAAAAACTTTAAACCTCCTATTCACTTTAATTTAGTTTAACAGCAAAAAGAAAAAGCTCAGAAGTGGAAATCTATTTTCCCAAAAACGGACACATTAAACATAGTAGCTAAATAATGCAATACTAGTTTATCCTGTTAAAGCTTATAAATAACTTATCCAAGCTTATATTGCTATAAATATTAGTTGGCATAAAATTTGTTTAATAACCTACTAAACTTATTTACAATAAAGCTTTTTTCTTAATCAATAGTTATCAAATTTATCTAAGAAAGGATCAAAGATGCGAAAGTTATGCTTGCTTTTTGCATTAATGCTGCTATTTCCTTTGTTGGCCCTAGCTCAACAAAATGACCTAACTAGGCTTTTACGCTTTCCTGATGTGCATACAGACAAAGTTGTTTTTGTTTATGCAGGAGATATTTGGATTCAGGAAGGAAACAACCCAAATGCACGGAAATTAACCTCACACTCAGGACAAGAACTTTTTCCTAAATTTTCACCTGATGGAAAGTTAATAGCTTTTTCAGCAGAATATAGCGGAACACGACAAGTTTATGTAATGAATGTTAATGGTGGTGAGCCAAAACAATTAACTTTTTATAATGATGTTGGCCCGATGCCGCCCCGAGGAGGCTATGATTACCAAATCCTAGATTGGACTCCTGATGGAAAAAATGTTGTTTTTCGTGGCAATCGTCTCCCTTGGGGAGAACGTATGGGAAAACCTTTTCTTATTCCTGTAGATGGTGGAATGGAAACCGCAATGGGAATTCCTGAAAGTGGTGGCGGAACTCTTTCACCTGATGGGACTAAATTTGCTTATACCCCAATAGAAAGAGAATACCGCACCTGGAAACGTCATCGTGGTGGACGCGCTCAAGATGTCTGGATTTATGACTTAAAAAGTAACACTACAGAGAAAATTACTAATCACATTGGAACAGACAACCAGCCTATTTGGATAGGGGATAATATTTATTATACTTCTGACAAAGAACATACACTTAATCTTTATGCTTACAATACAAAAAATAAGCAAACTCGTAAGGTGACTAATCATAATGATTATGATGTACTTTGGCCTAGTAGCTCAGATGGACAACATATTGTTTATCAATTAGGAGGCTATGTTTATAAATTTGATACTAAGACAGAAAAAACTGAGCAAGTAGCTATTAAAGCTATAGGAGATCTACCACAAACGCTTCCTTACTATAAAAATGTAAGAGATTTTATTGATAACTTTTCACTTTCTCCAAGTGGGGCTAGAGCCGTTATAACAGCTAGAGGAGATATTTTTACAGTTCCAGCCAAAGATGGAGAAATTCGCAATATTACTCTAACTCCAGGAATTAGAGAGATGGACGCTGTTTGGTCGCCTGATGGTAATTGGATAGCGTATCTTAGTGATAGATCTGGGGAGTATGAAGTTTACTTAAGAAAATCTGATGGCTCAGGTGAAGAAAAACGTATCACAACAGGCGGAGACATTTGGACATTTGCCCCTATTTGGTCGCCAGATAGCAAGATGTTAGTGTTTGGAGATAAAAAACAACGTCTGCGCTATGTCAATATTGATACAGGCAAAATAGTTGATGCGGATCGTAGTACAAATAATGATATTAATACTTATACTTGGTCGCCAGATAGCAAATGGATTGCTTACACAAAAAATGCTGATAACACTTTGTCTACAATTTGGCTACATTCAGTTGCAGAAGGAAAAAATTACCAACTAACTAGTGGATTGACAGATGATGATTTTCCAGTTTTTGATCCAAAAGGTCGATATCTTTATTTCTTGTCTAACCGAGATATTAACTTAACCTTTAGCGGACTTGAGTTTAACTATATTACTACCAATCCTACTAGGGTTTATGTTGGACTTCTTGCAAGTGATGGCCCGGCTTTACTACTTCCTACTAGCGATGAAGAAAAGCTTTCTAGTGAAAAGCCTGAGAAGGGTGAAAAAGCTGATAAGTCTACAGAAGAAAATAAAGATAAGAAAAAAAGTGAAAAAACAGATATTAAAATTGATATAGCTGGATTTGAAAGCCGTGTTCGAGCTATTCCTGGGTCTGCTAGTAATTACCGAGGACTTACCACTAATGACAAAGGTATATTTTATCTAACAGGGCCTAACCTAAAGTTTTACAACATTGAGTCAAAAAAAGAAGAAACTATTTTAGAAGGAATCGCTGGCTATGATATTTCTGCGGATGGAAAAAAAGTAATTTTCCGTCGTGGCAGAGATTACGGTATTGTACCAGCACAAGCAGGGCAAAAACCAACAGATGGACTACTTGGACTTGATAAATTAGAAATGAAAATAGAACCTAAAGCAGAATGGCAGCAAATGTATGTTGATGCTTGGCGTGTTTGGAGGGATTGGTTTTATGACCCAAATATGCATGGTGTAGATTGGAAAAAAATGCGAGATCGCTATCAAGTAATGGTTCCTTTTATTGGTACACGCTATGACTTAGATTTTATTTTGGGTGAATTAGGAGGCGAGCTTAATGCGGGCCACGTTTATGTTAATTCAGGTGATAATCCAAATGTAGCTAGAAGAGAAGGAGGTCTTTTAGGGGCAGAAATAGTTGCTCATTCTTCAGGCTATTTTAAGATTGAAAAGATATTTCCTGGGGAAAATTGGCATGAAAATTTCCGCTCACCATTAACTGAGCCAGGAATAAAAGTAAAGACAGGAGATTTTATTCTAGCTGTAGATGGGCGTTCTAGTAAGGATGTGAAAAATTTCTATCAATTAATGGAAAATCGAGGTGATAGAGTTGTTTCTTTACTCGTCAATGATAAACCTAGTTTAGAAGGTGCGCGTGAAGAAAAGGTGCGTCCTGTAACTGAAGAAGGTAATTTACGCTATTTAGATTGGATACAATCAAGACGTGAATATGTTGAAAAACTTTCTAATGGTCGTATTGGCTACATTCATTTACCTAATACAGCAATGGAAGGCAACCGAGAGCTTTTCAAAAATTTCTTTCCACAAATTCATAAAGAAGCTTTGATTATAGATGATCGCTATAATGGAGGCGGATTTATACCTGATCGTATGATAGAGCTTTTAGACCGTCCTAAGCTAAATTATTGGGCGCGACGTGGAGTTACACCAGCAGGTGCGCCTAATGCAAGTCATGATGGGCCAAAAGCAATGTTAACTAATGGTTATTCATCTTCTGGTGGTGATGCGCTACCTTATTATTTCCGTAAACGTCAGCTTGGAAAAGTTATTGGAACTAGAACTTGGGGTGGTTTAATTGGTATTACTGCTAATCCACAACTTGTTGATAACGGTTCTGTTAGCGCACCATCGTTTCGTATTTTTAGTACGGATGGACAATGGGTAGTAGAAAATGAAGGTGTTTCGCCAGATATTGAAGTTTTAGACCGCGCAGATCTAATTAACAAAGGACAAGATCCTAGTTTAGAAAAAGCTGTTGAAGTTCTTTTAGAAGAGTTAAAGAAAACTCCTGCACTACGTCCTAAACAACCTGCCTATATTGATGAATCTAAATAGTTTAATTAAATAATAAGGATAGAAAAATTTAAAAACTCTCTATCCTTATTATTTTTACTAATGGATTTTCCACCCACTAATTTACTAAACTAAAGACTCTTAATCTAAGTAAAAAATTAGTCTGTTAAAGTTATTATTTAATTTTGTGGAGCTAGCTTATTGACTAATACACATTTAAGTTTTAAGCTATGCTGAAATATAAAAATAAAAACTACTAGAACTAAAGAGATATTATTATGAATGGTGAAAACATTTCTAATAATAAAGTGATATACCAAATAAGCTTAAACAGTAGAAGTTTAGGTTTAGTTAACCCTTATTTGTTTATAGAAAAACTTCGAGATGAAATTTATGCTAGTTTTCCTAGTGTTAAAATAAGGATTATTTATCACACTAAAGGTAAAGGACAATCTCTAATTCAATTAAAATGTTTTGTTTCCTTTCAACTCTCACAATCTCAAGCAGATAATATTCAAGAAGAAATTAGTTTTATTGCTACCAACTTACAAAAAGAACTAAGTAATAGAATTGAAGAAGCCAAGCGTTCTGTTGCTTAATCGCTAAATTCTAATCCTCAATCTAATTTGTATATTCACCAACTTTTAACTTTCTGGAGAAAGTGTCTTTTTTGGTCTTAGCTTGAATGATTCTGACAACTTTGACAAGAATGCCAGTTTTGACATTTAGTAATCTGCCAGAACTGGCAGAATTTCTAGTTTAAGGCTAAAAAGTAACTAAAATATTTTTTTGCTGCTATCTATAAATCTTTATTATTCAGTAAATAAGCTAAAATATTATTTTCTTAGATTTTTAATTTCCTCTTTGGAACAAGCCTTGCCATTACTCTTGGTCAGAAAGACACACTAAATCAAAAATTAAAAATTTAAGGAGATTACAACAATGGCTATCAACAATATTTCAACAAACAACAATCAAGGAATCAACACTCAATCAATTAACCAACGAAACACTTTTGACCCAAATAGTAAACAAGAATTAGCTCCAAAAGGCAATTTAGCTGGTATCCCAGTAAGTAAAGCTAACGAAAACTTAAAACCAACCAATGAATCAATTGATAGATTTGGTAATACACAAAACTGCTATCCAAATCAAATGGATAAACCAATGATGAGAAATTATCCACAAATGGAAAGTCCAACAATGAAAGATAGTCCAAATTCAATGATGAAGATGAATGATATGTCTAAAACAACTGGTGCTGATGCTGCGGATAAAACTAAAAATAAAGGCAATGAAAAATTAGATAAGGCTTTAGAAGGATTAAACAGTGCTTTAGAAGCCATCAATGGGCTAGTCAAAAACCAAGGTGAGTTAATCGGCGCAATCAAAGATTTAGTTAGCCAATTAACAGGTGCTGGTAAAAATGATGGTGCGAAACCTGCTGACCCAGGCCAAATGAAAGATTCCGGTCAAATGAAGGGAATGGAAGGAATGCAAGGTAGTGGTGGGGCAAATCAAGGTGGTATTAATGAAATATTAAATCAATTAGTTGGACTATTAGAAAAACTACTAGAATTGCTTAAGTCTTCTAAAGGTGGCGGCCAACCTGATGCCGGTAAAGGAACCGACCCAGCTAAAGGAACTGACCCAGCTAAAGGAACCGACCCAACAAAAGGAACCGACCCAGCTAAAGGAACTGACCCAAGTAAAGGTGTTGGTGGTCAAGACAAACAAATCGGTGAAATTATTCAAGCTTTAGAGAAAATTATTGAGCAACTTAAGCAATTACAAGGTCAAGGTAAAGATGGTGGTGATGTATCAAAAATACAAGCTCAAGATACTTTAGCAGCTAAAATGTCAACAATGAGAGTTTAACTTCCTCGCAAATCTCTCCTCTCATAACCTCTCACTCAGTAAAAGCACAAATTCTAACAGGTGATTAATCTCACCTGTTATTTTTTTTTGATAAGTAAATTTTTAATAGAATAAAGTAGTAAATATTAGTTAGTATTTATTACTTTATTCTATTTTGAGAGATTTTAATTAGTTAGCATTAGTTGCGGGACGAGTAGTTTTTTTGACTTCCTTAAAATCTTCTTGAGGTTCTTCTGGGAAGAGTCTATCAATTATAGGAATATTTAAGGCTTTGCGTACTTCTTGATTGATTCGTTCACATAGTTCTGGGTTTTGTTGTAATGAGTTCTTTACATTATCACGGCCTTGACCCAAACGTTCACCTTTATAAGAGAACCATGCGCCACTTTTATCAACAATTTTATTTTCTACAGCTAAATCTAAAATATCACCTGCGCGGGAAATACCTTGACCATACATAATATCAAACTCTGTTTCCTTAAATGGAGGAGCAACTTTGTTTTTTACAACTTTGACACGAGTACGATTACCTACAATATTTTCCCCGTCTTTAATTGGGCCAACTCTACGAATTTCAATACGTACAGAAGCATAGAATTTTAATGCTCGACCGCCAGTAGTTGTTTCTGGCGAGCCAAACATAACACCAATTTTTTCACGAATTTGATTAATAAAGATTAAACAAGTATTTGAGCGAGATACAGCAGCAGTAAGTTTACGCATTGCTTGTGACATTAAGCGAGCTTGTAGTCCTGGTAAATTATCTCCCATATCTCCATCTAATTCAGCACGGGGTACAAGTGCTGCTACTGAATCAATAACTATTACATCAAATGCTCCTGAACGGCATAATTGTTCTGTAATTTCTAGGGCTTGTTCGCCGCTATCAGGCTGGGAGATAAATAATTCTTTAGTATTAACGCCCAATTTTTCAGCATATTCTGAATCCATTGCATGTTCAGCGTCTATATAAGCTGCATTTCCTCCAAGGCGTTGGGCCTCGGCTACTACATGTAATGCTAAAGTAGTTTTACCAGAACTTTCTGGCCCATAAACTTCTGTAATACGACCGCGAGGAAAACCGCCAATACCAACAGCAGCATCGATGCTTAAACAAGTAGAAGAGATTGCTAAAACATCAGAAACTTTTTTATCGCCTAAGCGCATAATAGCACCTTTACCAAATTGTTTTTCAATTTGTGCAATAGCTGCTTCTATTACTTTACTACGTTCTGTTTTAAAGTCTGCCATAATTGTTGCCTTTCATTGTTTTTATTGATTTTTGGGCGTTTTGCCAATAAATTCTTATTAATAAAGTATATAGTGAAATATAAGCAAAAGGTGTCCAAAAGTCAAGCGATAAGTGCAGAAGAAAAATTTTTATTGAGTTTGGAATGAATAGACGTAAAAATTCTTATTTTTATGTATGCAAATTAGCTAATAATACTACTAATTTGCAGGTGGTTTAGTAAGTTGGTTTTCTAGTTCTTGTTTTTTATTCTTGCGTTGTTGTTCAAGGGTATTTTCTAAATCAGTTAATTTAGTTTTTAGTTGATTAATTTGGCTTTGTATTTGTTCTTTATCATATTCTTGTTCATTGATTTTAATAGACTTACTATAAATTTGATTTCCTTTATCATCAATAGAAGTAACATCAAACAAAGGAACTGCTGCTTGAAATTGTTCTAGTTCTTTTAGCACTTTGCTACGTTCTGTTAAGGTTTCTTTTTCTCCTTCATAAGTAGCTAATTTTTCTGAAGCTTTTTTGAGGGCTTGTTCACGACGATAGCGGTCTAATTCGCCAGCAGGTAGCCCAATAATATCTAATTCTCCTTCTGGAACTTCTGTTAGTTCTGCAATTGGTAGTTTAAAGCCCCCCGTACCACGTTTTGCTTGATAACTTAGAGGAATACCTAAAATAGTACGTTTATAATCAACTCTAATGATTACTTGTTGTTGTGGAGGATCAACCGTAATATGTATGTCTTCTTTAGGAACTTCTAAACCTCTTTGTTCAATAGCAGAATTGATACGTTTACGTAGGGTTTTTATGGTAATGTTTGAATCACCTAATACTATTCTAAGATCATCTTCTAGTAAGCGTCTTTGAGAATACTGCATAGTAAAATTAACAATAATATAAATTAATAGCGTAGCAACACAAAGTTCTATAAATCTTCTTAAAAAGCGTTGACCTGCTTGTTGTTCCTCTGAACGCTTTTCATCTACTTGAATTTGTTCTAAAGGTTGAAAGACATTAGGGTTAATTTCTTCTATTATTTGTCGAAAATTACTTATAGAACCAATATCTTGCCAAGAATTTTTACCCTGTCTTGCTCTATGAGTATGGCGTAAGCGACCAACACGAATCATTGCTTCTATATCTGCTGCTGTTTGGTTTTCATAAATAAAACCATTTATATCAATATCCCAATTTTTATCTGTTGCTAAATTAGTGGTTTGATATAAAGTTTCATTTTGGCTAGATGATTTAGTAGCAGAATTATTTGAGTTAGTAGTATCACTATCTACTTGAATAGTTTCTATTTCTGAAGAGCTTAGAGCTTTAGACTTAGCATAATTTTCTGTGACATAATTTAGCATCTCACTACCATCTAACATTACTAACGGATCTAAAGCAACATCATTGGAATTACTATTTTTGGATGGTTGGCTAGATTGAGCAGAAAGGGTTTTTTCTTCTTGACGTAAGGGTGAGGAATCTTGTTGATAAGCAATAGTGTTAGTATTTTCTTTATTTTCTAGCTTTTCTGGTATAGCTTCAATTACAACATCTGCTCCGATGGCTCTTAACTTTTCAGCATATTTAGTTGCTTCTTGTTGTGAAGAAGTCTTTTTTACGCTTAATTTACGCCCTTTTAAGAGTTCTTGAGCGTTTGTTTGAGAAATTCCAAAACTACGTTGTAAGCCATCTAATAAGCGTGCGCGACCGCTTTCAGAATTATCTAATACTCCTTGAAAAACCACTCTCCATTGAGCCGGCTCGTTAGATGCTATTTTTCCCGAATTTGAAAGACCAGAAATTGCTAAAGCTGCTTCTAGTTGGCTTGCTAATTCTGAGGCACTTTGTTGACGGCGTGAAGGTTGTTTTTCTAATGCACGCATAACTACATGAGAGATTGGTTCTGGGATATTCGGATAAAGTTTATTTAGCGGTTGTGGGTCTTTGGTGACATGTTGAACAATAATTGCTGGAGCAGAAGCCGCTTGAAAAGGAACATGCCCTGCAAGCATTTCATAAGTCATTACACCTAAAGAATAAATATCCGATAAATGATCTACAGTACCTCCACTACATTGTTCAGGAGACATATAATGAGGTGTACCTAATACACTATCAGTTTTAGTAATTTGTGTTAACTGTTGTGTATCTCTAAGTTTAGCAATGCCAAAATCTAGCACTTTTGCTACTTCCTGACCATCAATAATTTCAATCATTACATTGTCAGGCTTTAAGTCTCGGTGAACAATATTAGCGCGATGTGCTGCTGCAATTCCAGCACAAATTTGTTTTGCTAAATTTACAGTTCTTTCAGCAGAGAGGCGTTTTTCACGTTCTAAAATTTTTCTTAAAGTAGGGCCATCAACATATTCCATTACTAAATAAACAATACCTGTTTCAGTTTGCCCAAAGTCTGTTACAGGAACTGCATTAGGGTGTTTAATCCGACCAGATGTTATAGCTTCTCTTTTAAATCGTTCATAACAAGTTGGATCTTCTGTCATATCACGAGAAAGCACTTTGATTGCAACTTGTTTGTTAATTGTTATATGTTGAGCAGTGTAGACAGATCCCATTCCACCGCGACCAATTCGACGTTCTATTTTATATTTATTGTCTAAGGTTAGTCCTATTAATAAATCGCTAGCAGTTTTCTTAAAAATCAATTCTTTGCCATCTTTAGGACAAACTATGCGGTTATCTTCAAATTCCTGTTTGCAGGCAGGACAAATTTTCATATTTACCTCAAGATAGAGCTATAATTTATGTGCTAGCAAGCTTTAATAAAATATTTAATAAAAATACTCTATATTATTACCAAAAACTAATTTTAAGCAGAAATCTTTGTTGTGTCTGCAATTATTTTTGTTATTTATAACATTATTGGGGTAGATAAAATCTAGTTTCAATTTGTTTATAGTTAATAATTGGTTAGTTTTTAACAAAATGATAAATAAAAATTTTGTGAGGTTGAAAATGTCTGTTACCAAAGAGCAATTTAAACAAACAATGAGTAATTGGGCAAGCGGTATTACTATTATTACTACTTGTAGAGAAGAAGGACTATTAGCTATGACAGCTAGTTCATTTACTTCTTTATCTATTGAACCACCTTTAATACTAGTAGCAGTAAATAAAAATAGCCGCACTCATAAGCAAATACTTCAGCAAGAAGCCTTTGGAGTAATGATCTTGGCACTTGGACAAGAAGAGATTTCTAATTCTGGGGCTGGTTTTTATGGTGAAGAAGGAAATTTCTTGGTTGGAGTTGCTTATCATAAAGAAATAACAGGTGCGCCAATTTTAGATCAATGTTTAGCTTGGATGGATTGTTCTTTATATACCACTTGTGATGCAGGAGATCATACAATTTTTATTGGTAAACTAGAAGCTGTAGGATCTCAAAACGGTGAACCTCTACTTTGGTATGGTCGAGGATATTATAAAATTAGTAAAATAGATTAATAAATAATCTAACATAATATTAATAAATAACCTAAAAAAAGAAAAAATATTATAGATAAAAATATAGAAGTATTAACACCATTAAGTAATCAAAAACACTTAAAAATAGCTTTGATAGCAACAGCTTTGTTAATGCCAATAATAGGATTAATACTTTATCAAGGCTACTCTACCAATCAACTAATAGAAATATTTGCAGGTGTTTATGGTGTAGTAGTTTTAATATTAGCCATAAACATAATGTACAAACAACTAAATAATCCAGAAAAATTGATTATTAATGAAACAGGAATTATTTATGAGTTTCTAAATATTAAATTTAGGATAGGTTGGGAAGATATTGAAACTGTTAAGTTTGATGGAAAAAAGTAATTTATATAAAGGCTAATTCACCAGAAAAAGTAGCTGCTAATTCGTTAATTTTGCAGGAAAAGGCTGTAGGCAGAACAAATTTTAATCCCTATACAAAACAACTAATAAAGAAAACTTTTTCCTTTAAAAATCCTTGGGTAAAAAACAAAGAAGAACTAGCAAAACTCTTAAAAGAATCTAATAAGCAAAATGCTTACACAATAGCTATTCCTTTTTTAGAATCTTCAGAAATAGCAGAAAAAATTTATAATCAAATACACCAAAAACATATTAATTTTCAACCTCAATATAAATCTGCTTTTTTGTCAGCACAAACAAATGAAGCAAATGCTGATGATTTTGCTAGAGCAAAACAAAGAGAAATAAAATATGAGTAAAAACATAAAACAGTAAGTTAAATTTTATTTAAACAAATTTTTATTACTAAATGTTTATCTTCAGCATCAAATCCTAACAAGTTTATTAATTAAATACTCGAAACCAATAAATCTTTATAGTAAGATTTATTGACCCTAAAATTGCTCACAGAAAGTTTTAGTGCTAAAACTAAACAATATTTAGAAAATATCTATGGTATTTTGTAATAAAAGTGGATACTTAAAATTTATCAGCCAGATGTTGATAAGTTTTTGCGCGTTACTAGTAATAAGCTTTAGTGCTTATTCTCAACAAGGTGGGAGAACTTATACAGGGGATAGTAAAATAAAGACTCCACCTCCAACTAAACCCAATAATCCAACTAAACCCAATAACACAACTAAACCCAATAACGCAAAACCTAAGCCAACAGTAGATAAGCCTATAGAAAAATTTACTGCACCTGCTAACTTAAAAATACCAGAATTAGTTTTAATTAAATCTGGTGGTTTTATGATGGGGTCAAAAAGTTCTCGGGCTGATGAACAACCAATGCACAATGTTGAGTTAGGGGAATATGAAATTAGCAAATATGAAATTAGTAATAAGGAATTTGAAATTTTTGCTAGTGCTACTAATTATGTAACTCAACCAGAGCAAGAAAAATCTCCTGTTTGCTGGAGAGATTATTTTACTCCTGATAGAGAAAACTACCCTGTAGTTTTAGTAAGTTGGCAAGATGCAATGGCTTATTGTAAATGGCTTTCGGCTGTTACGGGAAAAACTTATCGACTTCCTACAGAGGCAGAATGGGAATATGCTGCTCGTGGAGGAACAACAAAAGCCTATTCTTGGGGTGATGAAATTGATCCAGAACAGGCAAACTATGATAGCAATGCAGAAAGAGGTTTGATTGCTGGGGTGGTGTTAGATTTTATTGAACCTGTTGATAGCTATTCTGCTAATGGATATGGATTACACAATGTTTCTGGCAATGTTGCTGAATGGTGTTATGACTGGTTTGATGCAGATTATTATAAAAACTCTCCTTCTAAAAATCCTGTTGGGCCAGAAAAAGGATTTTATAAGGCTATTAGGGGAGGAAGTTGGGTAAGTTCAGCAGATATTTGTAGAGTTAGTCGACGTAGTAATAATAGTAGTACTTTTACGGCTCCTTATCTTGGATTTCGTATAGTTAAAATAAATTAAGGTAAATCAATGGTTACTAGGGTTTTAATTGAAAATCTTAACTCAAATAGAACAGTTGCAGACATTAATAAAATGTTACAAAACTACGGGCCAATAGCCTGGATTTTTATTGAGCTTGATGTTAATACAAATATGCCTTGGGGTTACGCCTATGCTGCTTTGGTTAATGATGAAAAGGCTAGAATTTTGGTAGCTGATTCTTTAGAAACCTCCTTAGATGTGGGTAATGATAGAAGCCCTTTAAGATTACGTCGCGTTGAGTCAGGCCCAGATAGTTATACTGATAAAAGCTCAATACTTACTTGTCCAAAAGAATATGTTTTTTCTGCTAGTAGCTTAATTCTTAATGATGTTCCTGCTAAAACTACAGTTTTTTTAGATGGTATTACTAAAGCCTATGTTGAAGTAAAATCTAAATTAGAAATTACTAGCCTTTTACCAGGTAAATACAAATTAGTAGTAAAAGATGATAAAAACTTTCTTTTTCAACAAGAAATACAAATTCTACCTCTAAAAGTAACTGAACTAACTGTTGAAAAAGATAAAGACAACCAAACGTTACCTTTTAATACAATTCTTAAAAAAGAAGAGAAAAAAAAATCTAATTATAAGTATTTAGTAGCATTAATAGGTATTCTTATCTTAGCGACTAGTTATTATTACTATAATGTAACTAAAACAAATAAAATAGTTGTAGACCTTCCACCACCTCCACCACCTCCAAAGGGGATGGTTTATGTGCCTGCTACAAGATTTGTTATGGGACGTAATACTAGTAAAGATCCACTAGGGTTTGAAATACCTGCTCATGCTACGGCTGTAAAACAAGAATTTTTTATTGATAAAACAGAAGTTACTAATGGGCAATATGCTGAATTTGTTACTGCAACTGGACATGAGAGTCCGCCTAATTGGAAAGCTAAATTACCATCAAAAGATATCTTAAATTTGCCTGTTACTTTTGTTAGTTGGCAAGATGCTGTTGATTATTGTCAATGGCGTACCTACAAGGATCGTCCATGTCGGCTACCGCAAGAAGTTGAATGGGAATTAGCTGCAAGAGGTTCAGATAGTTATATTTATCCTTGGGGAAATGAATGGCGTGATAAATTAGCAAATGCCAATAAAATAAATGATAAATTGTTGACTGTTGGACAAAATCCAGCTAATGCAAGCCCTTTTGGTGCTTTGGATATGGTTGGAAATGTTTGGGAGTGGGTTTATAACGATTTAGAACTCTATGAATTAAGCAAAGCACCTGCTCAACCAGGGGTTAAAGTAATTCGTGGAGGTGCATTTGATAGCGATAAAGAAGAGGCGACAGGAAGTTTTCGAGGCTTTTTAATTCCAAATAAAAGAGAGTATGACCGAACAGGTTTTCGCTGTGTTTGTGATGTTGTTAGGGGACAAAATTAAATTGTCCCCGCCTGAAAACAAAATAAAAATATTTGTATAAACTATGCAAACAAACTATTTACATAATCTTCTGGTGAGAACTCTACTAAATCATTAATCCCTTCACCAATACCAACATAACGAATAGGAATCCCTAGATCTTTAGCAATTGCTACTACAATACCACCCTTAGCAGTTCCATCTAATTTAGTTAAAACAATACCTGTAACAGGGACTGTTTTAGTAAATTGACGCGCTTGTTCTAAGCCGTTTTGACCTGTAACAGCATCTACAACTAATAAAACTTCATGAGGTGCAGAAGGAACTTCACGCGCAGCAACACGCTTCATTTTTTCTAGTTCTGCCATTAAATTAGATTTATTATGTAGTCGTCCGGCAGTATCAACAATTAAGACATCTGCATCACGGGATTTTGCTGCTGCTAAAGAATCATATAAAACTGCTGCTGGATCAGTGCCTTTTTTCTGTTGAATTAATGGGACACCAGTTCTTTCTGCCCAAATTGCTAATTGATCACTAGCTGCGGCTCTAAAAGTATCAGCAGCACAAATTAAAACTTCATTTCCTTCTGCCTTAATTCGATTAGTTAATTTACCAATAGTTGTAGTTTTACCAACTCCATTAACGCCAACAATCATCATTACATACGGGCGAACATCTAGATTAACTTCTGCCTCTGATTTTATGCCTCTGGTTTTAGTACCTTTAAGAATTTCTAATAGATTATCCTTAACGATTCTTTTTAGTTCATCAAAATTATTTATTTCTTTTCGGTCTATTTTTTTACGTGCATTTTCAATAATTTCGAGTGTAGTTTGTACTCCAATATCTGCTCCAATAAGTGCTTCTTCTAGGCTATCTAGCACTTCAGCATCAATAACTTTTTTACCTTTAATAACGTCTTCTAAACGCCCCATTAAATTTTCGCTAGTGCGATTAAGGGATGCCTTCCAGCGTTGAAAACGAGTTTGTTTTTCTACTTCTTCAGAAATGACTTTTGGTTGTGTTGCTAGGCTTGTAGCAGTTTCACCTTCAGATTGACCCCATCCAAAACGCTGCCAAAAACTTTTCTTTTCCTGCTCTGGAACGCGAACTATCGGTGTTTGGGGAAGTTCTGTTATAGCAGGTTCGCTTATTGTTGTTGGTTGGGCTGAGTCGGCTTGTTGACCTTTAAAAAGCTTCTGAAAAAAGCCTCCCTTTTGTTCTGGACTAGTAGCAGATGTAACGGGTGTTGAATCAGAAGAAATATTTACATCAATAGCAGGTTGATCTTGTGTTGTTTGTGGACTTTGTTGAGTTTCTGCTACGGGAGCAGTTTCTTCTTGTTTTTTTGTGCGCTTCCAAAAAAGTGCCATAATTCCTCAATGATTTTTAATGTAAATCTAAGATTTTGCAAAGATTATAATATAAAAATATTATTTTCCTTGCTTAAGATTGCAACTATTTGCTTACAAACTAGGTAAAGAAAATTTTACTAGATCTTTAGCTAGCGTAATTTGACCCGTGTAAAATTTTTGACATTGGGCAATTAAATCTGTGGTCTCACACATTGGATAAAAATGACTTAAAACCAAGTGTTTAACTTTTGCTTGTTGAGCAATTTTTCCTGCAAGAGAGGGAGTTAAATGTCCCTGAATTTTTTGTTCATCTGGTGTTGAACATTCTAAAACAGCAATATCTGCCATTTCACATAAAGAAATAATATTTTCACAATAATCTGTGTCCCCTGAATAAGTTATTGTGCCAGAAGGCGTTTCTATACGATAACCTAAAGCTGGATAGGAATGATTTACTAGTTGTGCTGTGACTTGATAGTTAGAAAAATTTACTTTAACAAGAGATTCTTTAGCGTCAAGTTCTGTAAGTTTTAGCTCATAATCTTTAGATACTAACCAATTACCAAAAGTGTCCAGTAATTTTTGATGGTGATTTTTAATTCCTATTGGGCCAACTATCTCTAAAATTTCTGAACGACTATAGCCAGGTATTCGTGAACCAAATAAAATTGCTACTAGATCACAAATATGATCAGGATGAAAATGAGAGACAAAGACTTTATTTAGACTAGTTAGGGAATGTCCTGCTTGGGCAAGTTTTCTACTTGAACCTGGCCCGCAATCAAACATTAGTTTTTCTTCTCCAACTGTAACTAAATAACTGGCTGCTCCACGATCGGCAGTAGGAACAGCCGTTCCAGAACCAAGAATTGTTAATTCTACTTTCACTAAATATATCCTTACTAGCACTAGAGTTTTGCAAATTAAGTCTATTGTCTACAATGGCTTGACAAAAGCTAGTAGTTGCTAAAATAATTTGCCAACTTAAATTATCTGACACTTTGAGGTTATTATCAAAAAAATAGTTTATTCCACTAATATTAATCAGTTAAAGGTATTTCGACGGGGCAAAGTTCGGGATGTTTATGAAGTCAATCCAGAACAATTACTTATAATTGCTAGCGATCGTATTTCTGCTTTTGATTGTATTTTGCCAAATGCAATTCCAGATAAAGGTGTTTTACTAACACAAATTTCTTTATTTTGGTTTGAATTTCTAAAAGATATTGTTGCCAACCACCTAATTACTACAGAGATAAAAGATTATCCATCAGAAATACAGAAATATAGAGATGATTTAATAGGTCGTTCTATGCTAGTTAAACGTACCAAAGCCATTTCAATTGAATGTGTAGCACGAGGCTATTTAGCGGGATCTGGCTTAAAGGAATATCAAAAAGCAGGTTCTGTTTGTGGTATAAAATTACCTACAGGGTTAGTAGAATCAGACTCATTGCCAGAAGTAATTTTTACTCCTGCTACAAAAGCCGAGTCAGGACATGATGAAAATATTTCAGAGAAACAAATGTCTAATTTAATTGGGGAAGAACTAACTAAAAAACTAAAAGAGTTAACTGTGACTATTTATCAAAAAGCGTCCCAATATGCTTTAACAAAAGGTATTATTATTGCTGATACTAAGTTAGAATTTGGTTTATTAGATGACCAAATTATTTTAATTGATGAAGTTTTAACCCCAGATTCTTCAAGATTTTGGCCTGCTCATAGTTATACAAAGGGCCGTAGCCAGTCGTCTTTTGATAAACAATTTGTTCGTGATTACTTGGAGACTCTGGATTGGGATAAAACTCCTCCAGCACCAGACTTGCCCTCAGAAATTATTGCTGCTACCAGCAGAAAATACCATGAAGCTTACGGCCAGTTAACTGGTTTAAGTTTGCCAACTTAGGATTTTTCATGCGAGATAAATTAGAAAACTTAATTGATGAAATGATAGAAAATGGTATCCTTTTTGAAGATGCCATTGCAGAATTTGAAAAAGTGTTTATTCTAAAAATACTTACAATACATCATGGCAATATCTCTAAAGCTAGCGAACAATTGCACATCCATAGAAACACTTTAAGTAAACGCCTAGAAAAATATAATGAACAATTAGTAGAAAATAAAAACTTTTCTGTTAGCAAAATTAAATTTATTAAGTAATTATTATCTACAAAACTTCTGTTTTTAGGAGATAACTATAATGTTACGCATAAGCCTCTTAGTAGGTATAATTGCTATACTTTTAAGCTTTACTCTTTCTGTAATAGCACAAGAAAAATATGATGTACGTCAGATAAAGTTTGTGGTATATGACAAAAGTGGTTATGCATGGAATGACACAACTGCTATTTTAGGTGTTAGGTTAGATGCTACTAAAACAGATACATTACAAGATCAAGAACTTACTGCTAGCACTACTACTTATTCAGTAGGGGCCGAATATCAACGCTTTGGCTTAAAACAAGATGCTAGTGGTAATGTTTATGCGGATGTTAATTTTATTGTCTACAAAAATGTTGATGAACTTATTTACTATGAAATTGCACTCCTAAAAAAAGAAGGTGATAAATACATAGCAATTCCTTTAACTAATCGTAGTTATGCTATTAGTCGCACTACTCCTGATAAATACTCAATCAATACAACTATTTTTCGACCTTTGCTTTTAACAGATTGGGCAATTTACATTGGAATAATGATAGCAAGTCTTGGTTTTATCTATTTCTCTATCTTTCGTTGGTTATTTACTATTTTGCTTTTTAAGCATAATTGGCCCGTAAGTCGTGCAGAATATTTCACTACATCACTAAGTTTATTACTAGTCTTAGGTGTTTTTGCTTTGCTAATGGTGCTATTCTTACCACAAACTATAGTTGTATGGACAGTGCTAGTAGTTTTAACAGTCTTTTGGGCAGGTCATGCTGTGACCTGGGCATTATCTTAAGTATAAAACAATAAAGTATATGATAAGTCATGACAGAATATTTAAGGAATTATTAACAGTATTTTTTATAGATTTTATAGAACTCTTTTTTCCAAAAGTAGCTAACTATTTGGAAAAAGACAGTATAGTATTTTTAGATAAAGAAGTATTTACTGATGTTATAAAGGGTGAAACCCACGAAGTTGATATTGTTGTAAAAGGAAAGTTTGTTGGCAAAGAAGCCTTTTTCTTGCTTCATTTAGAAAGTCAGGCACAACAGCAAGCAGATTTTGGAGAAAGATTATTTAAGTATTTTGCTAGATTATTTGAGAAATATCACTTGCCAATATATCCAATAGTAATATTTTCCTTTGATAGCCCAAAAAAACAAGAGCCAAGCAACTATAAAGTAACTTTTCCTGATCTAGAAGTATTAAGTTTCAACTATCAAGTAATACAATTAAATAGATTGGATTGGAAAGACTTCCTAAATAAACCAAATCCTCTAGCAAGTGCGCTAATGGCAAAAATGCAGATAGCCAAATCAGAGCGTCCTAAAGTAAAATTAGAATGTTTAAGAATGCTAGCATCGCTTAAACTAAATCCAGCAAAAACAAAACTTATATCAGGATTTATTGATACTTATCTAAAATTAACTGCTGCTGAAGAAACGATACTTCAGCAAAATATAGATAAAATTAATTTAGTAGAAAAGGAGGTTGTTATGGAAATAGTTACTTCTTGGATGCAAAAAGGAATTGAACAAGGGCTACAACAAGGAAGACAAGAGGGAAGACAAGAGGGAAGGCAAGAAGGGGAAATATTGATAATAAAAAAACTGCTAAATCGTAAATTAGGGAATTTAGATTCAGAAATACTTGAAAAAATAGAGAAACTAGATTTAGCAAAAATAGAAGAATTAGCTGATGCGATACTGGAAATCAATAATATTTCAGATTTAGAAAACTGGTTAAATAAATATAATTAGAATTATTTATTAATTTTTATTAAGTAAGGAGCAAGCACTTTTGCTATAGTTAGAAAGCCTATGGCTTTTGTGTGATAAAGTAATGAAAATATTAAAAGCTATTTTACTAACATTAATTCTTTCTTTTACATTATTAAATCCTAATCTTGTCATAGGTGTGCAATCTTCAGCAAATCCACAGGAAGCTGAAATGATGCAATACTTAAAGACAGGTGCTGAGCAAGTCCAAACAGGAAAATTTCAAGAAGCTATTGAGCCGCTAAAAAAAGCATTGGAATTAAAACCTGATACAACAAAAGAAGCCATTGCACATTATTTATTAGGAGTTGCCTACACTGGTTTGCAAAAGGCAGATGAAGCAATTGCTGAATATAAAAAATCTGTAAGCTTAAAAGCAGATTTTCTTAATGGGCAATTTGCTTTAGGAAAAGCTTGTTTTGCAGCAGGACAGTTTGAAGATGCTTTAGTTGCATATAAAGAAGTTGTAAAGCTTGACCCAAAATCAGCTAATGGATTTTTTAGCGTTGGTGCTACTTATGTCTCTCTAAAACGCTATCAAGAAGCAATTGAACCATTGCAACAATCAGTTAAATTACAACCAAAATTAGCTGAGGGTCATTATTACTTAGGCCAAGTTTACCTGCAACTAGCAAATAAAGAAGAAGCAGACAAGGAACTTGAAGTTCTAAAAAGTCTTAGCAGCCCATTAGAAAAACAACTTGCCAAGCAAATGGAAAAATTTGCTGCTGCTACAGAAAGTAAAGAAATTGCCCCTGGCAACACAAAAGTTGAAGGTAGATTTTTAGTTGGTATTGCACCTATTAAAAATATAGCAGGCGTGTCTATGCCTATTAATGAAATGCGTGCGCGTTTAGTGCGCCGGGTCTTAAATGCCTATTTTGATTGTACTCCGCTAGATGGAGAAAATGCAGAAAAAGTTATTAACACTGCTAAAAATCAAAATTGCGACTATATTGTTTATACGGAAATCTTAGCTGGTATAGATGAACGTCCTCAAACAGATAGAGTTGAAGGTATTGGACAACAAACTACAACAATAAAAGTAAGAATAAAACTTTTAGCTGTTGGTAGTGATAAACCAGAGTTTGAAACAACTGTACTTACTAGGGAAAATAAAGCTGCTCTAGGTGATTTTATTGGCCTTGCTGCCGTTGATACGGCTATCAGAGATATGTTAAATGAGCTAAGAAAAAAAGTTCAATAATTTTACCAATAATTTGGGAACCAAATTAGATTATAAAAGTTTACTCTCCTAGAGAAATGGAGGTAGGCATGATAAAAAATTTAATCCTCATTTGTGTATTTTTGTGTTTTGCCTTAGTTAGTTCTGCCCAAGCAAATGATTTAGAGTCACTAGCAAAAAAAACTATCTCAAACAACCCAGACGAAGTTGCTAAAGCTATTGCTGAGTTAAGACAATCTAAAAACAACGGTTTAGAAACCTTATTAAAAGTTTTTGCCCCAGATATTGAAAAACATTTATCAGGTATTAGCCCAGAACAAGAACCCAATTGGAAAAAAATTAGCCAAGCAATAGACACTGTTAGCCAACAAAAAGACGCTCATTCAAGCAAACTTTATTGGTATACAGACTTTAACCAAGCTCAAGAAGCCGCTAAAAGAAGCGGAAAACCTATTTTATCATTACGACTATTAGGTAATTTAATTGATGACTTAAGTTGTGCTAATAGTCGATTTTTCCGCACTATTTTATATCCTAATAAAGAAATTTCTGAATATTTACAACAAAACTATATTTTGCATTGGAAATCTGTTCGTCCTGCTCCTAAGATGACTATTGATTTTGGTGACGGACGTAAATTAGAGCGAACAATTACAGGTAATAGCATCCATTATATTTTAGATAGCGAAGGAAATTTAGTTGATGCTTTACCAGGACTTCATAGCCCAAAAGCTTTTTTATTTTGGTTAAATAGATCTTTAATTTTTGCTAAACAAAGCTTTATTGGGCCAAACAAAGAAGGATTACGTCTTAACTATTTGCGACAATATCACCGTAATAGCATTGCTGAAACAGGAACACGTTTAGCTAAAGAGCTTGAGATAGTAGGCGAAAAAGATGCTTTAACAGCTTTAACTCTTGGTATGATACCTAATCTTGGGCAATTAACTTTTGAGAATAACCAACAACAAAGCGGTCAAATAGTACAAACCTCTAATAATGAATCAAAAGCAAAGGCTTTAGATGCTGCTCCTATTGCAATGACAAAAGCTATAGTAGAAGTGCCAATCATACGCCAAATGAACAATAATCTTGATGAATTTAAGACAGTTGCTAATGATTCTACCTGGAATAAACTAGCAAGTATTTATCTTAGCGAAGTTCAATTAGATAATAACAGTCTAATTTTAATGCGCAGTAAGCTATCTAAGGGAGAAAATACAGATTCAATAGTTAAAGTTATGGATAAACTGACTTTTTCTATAGCAAAAGATACAGTTTATAATGAATACTTGCTTCATACACAAATACATCAATGGCTCTTAGACGCTCGTAACTACAAGGATTTAGAAGCCTTTAATGATAAAGTTTATGCAGAATTATTTTTAACTCCAAAGACTGATCCTTGGCTTGGATTAAAATCAGATGATGTTTATAGCGCGATTGAAGCAGATGGACTAGTAAAATAGATTAAGAATAAATAAGTGCAACAACCATTTTTAGTTTCAAGCTAAAAATGGTTGTTTGATTTTAAAGAACTGAAAATCTGGCTAAAGAGACTGTGCAATAAAGACTAGCTAGAGTATCATAGTAGTTTCTTTAATTAAGCACAAATTAATCACATCACCTAATTCATCATGAAAGAATGCCCTTCGTGCCGACGTTGTTATGAAGATAACTCGAATTTTTGTCCAATTGATGGAGTTGGACTAAGTTATAGCGTTGCTGGCCCTCGTCTACTAGTTGGAAAATATCGTTTGGAGCGCTTAATTGCCCGTGGTGGAATGGGCGGAATCTATCAGGCTATCCAAGAAGGTTTAGCACGTACTATAGCAGTTAAAATACTTAATCCAGAATTTGTTAATAACCAAAATGCTTTAGAACGATTTCGCCGCGAAGCCCTAGCAATTGCAGGACTAAAACACCCTAATATTGTTACTATTTATGATTTTGGTGTTACTCAAAATGGTAGTTCTTATATTGCAATGGAATATCTAAAGGGGCGTTCACTTAGTCGTATTCTTGCTGATGAAAAAAAACTTTCCTTAGAACGTGTAGTTTCCATATTAGAGCCTATTTGCCAAGCTTTAAGTGAAGCTCATGAAAAAGGCATTATCCACCGTGACTTAAAGCCTGATAATATTATGTTAGAGCAAGTAAGTAACTCACAGGTGGTAAAAGTAGTAGATTTTGGACTTGCTAAACTAAAACAGCGTGCTGAACAAAGACGTATTACGGGAAATTTAGTAGTAGGTACATTTGATTATATGTCTCCAGAGCAATGCCAATCTTTAGAGCTAGAAGCAACGTCTGATATTTATTCTTTAGGTATTGTTATTTATGAAATGCTAACTGGACATGTTCCATTTCGTAATGCTTCAAGACTAGCAACTATTTATCAACATATTAACGATCCTCCACGTCCACCGCGTGCTTATGCTTCGGAGATTCCTGATAGGGTAGAGAAAGTTATCCTTAAAGCTTTGTCTAAGGAATCTAGCGAACGACAGCAAACAGCAATGCAACTATTAGAAGAAATGCAGGTAGCAATCCAAATTTCTAATCAATCTAATGGTGTTGCTGTTAAAGATACACAACGAAGTAGTACACGTGGGACAGGTTATCTTAATCGTGTAGAAGCACGTAAAAGCGCGAATGAAACTCTAAAAAAACATTTAGTATTTGGCTATTTTTTAGGACGAGAAAAGGAAATTAATCGACTAACTACAGAGTTTGCTTTTATTCGTTCTGGGCGGACTAAGCCTATTGTAATACTAGGAGATGCAGGAATTGGTAAAACTGAGCTTATTACAGAATTTCGCCGCCGATTAGGAGAAGGAGAAGCCTTATTCTTAAATGGAAGATTTTTTGATTATTTAGGCAGTAGTCCTTATAAACCTTTACTAGATGCTTTAACCAATCAGTTGCGTTCATTAATTTCTCAACAAGAATTATTTGAAAAAATTTTTGGAGAACTAACAGATAGAGTTAGGGAAGATTTAGCAGAGGATTGGAATTTTTGGACTGTTGACAAAGCTAAGTCAGGTTCTTTGCAAGGCGGGCCAGAAGGCGAAAAATATAGAGTCTTTGAATATTTAGCCCAGGTTTATATCAAATTAGCACGTCATAAACCAATAGTAGTTTGGATGGATGATATGCAGTGGGCCGATGGTCTAAGTCTTAGCTTTATGAGTTATTTGCTACGTCGGGCATTGGGTGAAGCAATACAATTTATCTTTACTGCCAGAATCCAGGATGTAACTCAAAAAGGGCATCCCTTTCAACAATGGCAAAGTGCTATGACTACAGCACGAAATATTGAACAATTACAACTTAACGGGCTAAACAATAGTGAAGTAGAGCAATATATCAAACTAGTATTTACTGAAATAGATATTAGTAAAAATTCTATTGAACGTATTTGGCAAGAAACTCATGGTAATCCATATTTTTTAAGTGAAATCTTGCGACTTTTAGTAGAAGAAGAAAGAATAATTTGGACAGGAAAAAAATGGCGTTGCCAACAATTAACGGAAATAAATGTCCCTTCTTCAGTTGTAAATATTGTAGAGTCTCAACTTCGTCGTTTTAGAGAAAATGAACTAGATGTTTTTATGCAAGCTGCTGTGCTTGGCGATCAGTTTTCCTTTGAAACGCTACGATTACTAACTAATTTAGAAGAAGATCCATTGATTGATATAGTTGAGACTGGGCTGGTTGGTTATATTTTTAAGGAACAGCCTTTAATTACAGGTCAAAATGTGCAACCTACTATTTCAAATGTAGATGAATTTTATAGTTTTTATCATAGCACTGTAAGAAAAGTCTTATATTCTAAAATAAATACTCGTCGTCGTCGTCGCCTTCACTTAAAAGTTGCTGAAGCACTTGAAAAAGCAAAAAAAGACCGTCTAGATCAAATAGCTCCGTTACTGGCTCATCATTATTATAATGCAGAACAATATCAAATGGCTTTTAAGTATTCTGTTGAATCTGCTACAGCGGCCTGGCAAGCCTTAGCAGTTGAAGAAACAGAAAAACTCCTGGCTCGTTTAGCAGAACTTTTAGAAAAAATGGACGAAGCCCGTTCAATGGAATATCAAGCCCAATCAGGCCAAATAACAAATCAATTTGAAAATCAATTGCTTGCTACAGCACTAGCTCAATATAGAATTCTTTCTGGAGAAGTATTAACTGCATTAAGCAAGTTTACTGATTCAGAACGTTCCCTTTTTACAGCCTTAAAGCTAAGTGAGCATATTGGAGACGGTAAAATTGCAGGACGGGCAATTTTAGCAACAGGGGAAATGTATAAAGAAAAAGGAGATCCTGAAAGAGCATTAAAATTCTTCCAGCATGCTTATGGAGTTTATCAAAAACTCAATGACATAACAGGTCAATGCCAAGCTCTTAACCGTACCGCACTAGTAAATTATGAAAGAGGCAATTACAACCAAGTAAACGAAGTAGCAGGACGTTGTGTTAAGTTAGCTGAACAAGCAGGAGGAAAGCTTTCTCAAGCAGGTGCGCAAATTATTTTAGCTGCAACAGACTTTCGCACAGCACGCTATAGCCGAGCAATTGAACAAGCACGGGAAGTTTTAGAAATAGCTCAATCTGTCCAAGACCGAGTTTTAGAACGTCAAGCGGCTGGGCTGCTTGGAGCAACATCATCTGCTTTAGGTTTTTATCCATCTGCTGTTAATTGGTTGGATCAAGCCATACAAATTAGCCGCGATACAGGCGCACGACGAAGTGAGGCACGTTTTTTAGTAGAATTTGGCGAAGTCCAACGCCGTCAAGGACAATATCAAGAAGCTATAGATTATTTTACCCAAGCTTATGAAATTGCAACCGAACTCAAGGCTAAACGAGAGCAAGAAATGGCTTTGTTAGACTTAGGGTTAGTCTATAAGGGGCTAAATTATCCAGATCAGGCATTAAATTACTTGAATCAAGCTATTAATCTAAGTAAAGAAGTTACAGATCCTATTTTAATAATTGAAGAAAAATGTGCCTTAGCTGAGTTAGAATCTCTAGCAGGAAAACATATAGAAGCCTTAAATTTAACTGAGGCTGCAATCGAATTAGCTAAAAAAATTAATTTACGCGCTCAACTTTGGTATTTGCTCTATTTGCAAGCGCGTATTTTGAAAGAACTTGGTAAAAAACAACAAGCACTGGAAACTATTCAGGAAAGTGTTAATTTGCTAAAAATCATTTCTTCAGAAATTACTGAAGAACCAGCCAAAAAATCTTTTTTAAGTGATAAAAACTTTGTAATCCAATTATTAAATCAATTGAAAGGATAAAAAATATAACAAATTTGTTATATTTCTATTTGTATCAATGCCAAAAAATGACCGACTTATTAAAGCTTGCCAACAACAACCAGTAGATCGTCCGCCAGTTTGGTTAATGCGCCAAGCAGGACGTTATATGTCTGAGTATCGTGCAGTTAGAGCGCAAACCCCTTTTTTAGAACTGTGCAAAACTCCAAAATTAGCCGCAGAAGTCACCCTGCAACCTTATGAACATTTTGGCATGGATGCGGTAATTATCTTTTCTGATATTTTAATTCCTATTGAAGCTATGGGAATGGGGCTAGAACTTTCTGAACGTGGCCCGGTACTGCATAATCCTGTAAGAAATGCTGAAAGGCTAGCAGATATTAGAGTTGCTGACCCCTACCAAGATACTCCGTTTGTTTTAGAAGTTATTCAGGAAGTAAAAAAACTTATCAAAGATGAAGTTCCTGTAATTGGTTTTGCTGGCGCACCTTGGACAATGGCTTCCTATATGGTTGAAGGCGGCACGACAAAAAACTTTATTGAATTAAAACGTCTACGTTTCGCCGAGCCTCAACTTTTACACACATTGCTAGAAAAAATTACTGAAACTGTAGCTAAATATTTAGCTGCTCAACTAGAAACAGGTGCAGATCTTGTCCAACTATTTGATACCTGGGCAGGTGAACTTTCCCGCGATGACTACCGCATTTTTGCTAAACCCTATATACAACAAATAGTTAAACATATCCGTACTGTTAGCGATCGTCCAATAATTCTTTATACAAATGGTTGTGCATCAATTTTAGAAGATATGATAGAAACCGGGGTAGATTGTGTTAGTGTAGATTGGCGAATTGATTTAGCTGAAGCTAAACGCCGTGTAGCAGGTAGGACTGCAATTCAAGGCAATATTGACCCTTGTGCTTTGCTTGCACCAGCCGACGAACTAACTAAAATTGTTCAATCCAATATTGATAAGTTTGGCGGTGATCCTGGCCTTATTGTTAATCTTGGGCATGGAATCTTGCCACCAACACCACCTGCAAGCGTGCGAGTTTTTGTTGATGCTGTAAAAAATTATCAAAAAAAATAATCTAACTTTTATGCTTATCATCAACAAAATTAAATATTATTAGATAGTTTTGTTGATGATAAACGCCGTCCAATGAGTAAGCTAATTGCAATAATGATTGTTAGAAAAACTCCATAAACCGCTGCATTACCTAAGTGAAATGCTCGTAGTTGAGCAGCAATTTCAATTGAAATTGGACGGCTATTAGGTACATAAACTATTACAGAAGTAACAAATTCTCCCATTGCAGTAGCAAAAGCTAAAGCTGTTCCAGAAATTGCTCCAGGTAAAATCAATGGCAAAATAACATGTCGTAGAGTATAAAAAAAACTTGCTCCTAAACTTCTGCTTGCTCCTTCTAAATTTGCGTCTACTTGCTCTAAATTCGCTTGGGTACTACGTAAAACTAAGGGTAATGTCCGTAAAAAATAAAGAATTGGCAAGATCCAAAATGTCCCAATTAAAACTATTCCACCGTTTGACCACTTAGCTTCATTAAAACTAGCTGCAAAACTTAAACCTAAAACAGTCCCAGGTAATGCCCAAGGTATCATAGTTAAAATTATTAGGGCTTTTTGACCAAAAAATTTTGTCCGAGTAAATAAATATGCTGCTGGTAGGGAAAAGAAAAATGCTCCAGCGGCTGATAAAGCACTCATTATTAAACTGTTATAGATTGGTTCTATAAATCTAGGATTAGAAAATACTTTTTCATAATTTGAGAAAGTATAACTAGGTGGTAGGATTTCAACCGTCCAACTACCATCTTTAGCAAAACTAATTAATAGTAGAGTTAATAAAGGTAAAATAATTATAGTTATAGCAATAAATGTAACAAATAGTGTAGTTAGCTTTAACCAAAAATTTGTAATCGTCCGCCGTGTTATTGATGCAGTTCCTTTGCTACCACCAATTGTAGTTTCTTGATTATAGGTTAGCCAAATTAATGCAAAAATGGAAAGTATTGCTAACAAAACACTTTCAGCCATTGCTAGCTCCCATTGACTTCCAACTTTAGCATTAAAAATTTGTAGCGTTAGCATTGGAGTCCCACCACCAAAAAGGTAAGGTGCGCTAAAAGAAGCCATTGAATTCATAAAAGTAAGTAAACTTGCTCCTATCAACGCTGGTTTTAGTAAAGGTAAAAGAATAGAGAAAAATATTTTTTGTCGGCTTGCTCCTAAACTTCGTGCTGCATCCAGCAGAGAATAATCTAAATTATTTAAGCTGGTACTGATAAAAGTATAGAAATAGGCATAAAATGAATAAATATGGACGGCTAAAATTGCTCCTGGGCCATTTAATTGCCAAGCAGGACTAGTTAAAGAAAAGGTTTTGATTATAACTCTAGAAATAATCCCACTTTCCCCATAAAGGAAAATAAATGCAATAACACCAATTAAAGGCGGCATTAACAAAGGCAGTGGAGCAAGTGCAGCAAAAATTCTACGGCCCGGAAATTCAAGAAAATGAAAGATTAATGCCATTGCTCCGCCAACAATGGCCGATCCAATCACAGTTGCAATTGAAATCCAAAAACTATTAAAAGTTGCTCGTAAAATTAAAGGACTGATAAAAATCTCTTTATAGTTTGCTAATGACCAAGTATTTTTCTGTTGAAAACTAGTAAGTAAAACTGATAGGTTTGGATAAAAAACTCCCCAAAATAGCACTAAGCAAACAATTAGTAGAAAAAAAATAAATATAGGTTTATCTCTCATCTTATTAGCACGTTAAGCAAAAACTGTAATTGCTTCTGATGGTATTTTTACCCAACAATCCTTTAGTTCATTAATTTCTGTTGCATTTTGAGGTGTTAAACGAACAACTTCTAATTCAATATCTTGTATTTTTAAGTAGTAATGCAGAACAGTTCCAGCAAACCTAGTAGTTAACACTTTAGCAGGAAGACTATTTGGCCTTTGTTCTTTAGTAATTTCAATTGCTTCAGGCCGAATACGTAAAGTTACTTTTTCTTTGTCTGTTACTTTAACAGCAGAAAGACAGAAACCTTTGCTAATTTCATATTCTGCTTGTCCATTGTTAGTTGATACTAATTGAGCAGGTAGCAAATTACTATGTCCAATAAAACTTGCTACAAAAAGATTTTTAGGCTGGAAATAAACTTCAAAAATGCTGCCTATTTGTTGCAACTGTCCTTGATTAATTAGAGCAACGCGATCTGCAAGCGCAAAAGCGTCGGCTTGGTCATGAGTAACAAATATAGTAGAAATATTTAAGCGTTTAATAAGTGTGCGTAATTGTTGGCCGGTTTGAGCGCGTAGGGTGACATCTAAATTAGATAAAGGCTCGTCTAGTAGTAGGATTTCAGGCTCAATTGCTAAGGCACGTGCAATTGCTACTCGTTGTTGTTGTCCGCCAGAAAGCTCATAAATTCGGCGATTGGCTAAACCTTGTAATTGTACTAGTTCTAGAGCTTCACCAACTTTTTTGCTAATAAATGCAGTAGGTTTTTTACGTGCTTTTAACCCAAAAGCTACATTTTCTCCTACTGATAAATGAGGAAAAAGAGCATAGTTTTGAAAAACAAAACCTAAATTGCGGCTTTCAGGTGAAGTTTTAGTAATATCTCGCCCTGCTAAAATTACTGAACCTTGATTAGGAGCTTCTAACCCAGCAATTATCTTTAGCATAGTAGATTTACCACAACCTGAAGGCCCGAGCAAAGCCAAACATTCACCCTTTTCAATACTTAAGGAAATATTGCTTACTGCTTGTACAGAGCCATAATTTTTAACTAAATTTGATAATGCTAAATGAGATGTTGTGCTAGTCAAAGAATGATACCCACAAAAGATATTTTGCCCGTTATCTTAGTCGAAAACTAAGACTCAGGGCTAGTCTTTAGCGGTAATCTTTAGCGGTTGTTCTGGTTTCTAATTTGGCTGTCCCAATAACGCATCCAATCTTGAATATTTGTTTTATAAAGCGTTTGGTCAACAGGCATTGGTTTAATTTCTATTTTTCTTAACCAGTCAGGTAGTTTTGCTTTGTCAATATCTGTACGTAAAGGGGGGTGGTAAAATTCGCTAGCTGCAAGTAGTAGATTTTCTTCTGTAGTAACAAATTCATAGAATTCTTGAGCTAGTTTTAGTTGTTTAGTTCCTTTGATAATTGCAATGCCATCAATAACTAATGGTGTACCACTAGCAGGAATAACAAATTCCAGTGGCATTTTTTGACGATTAATTGCTAATGCTACATCAGGCAAATCCCATAAAGACACTACACCTTCTTGGCGGGCTAGTTTTTGTAGTAGCAACGTACCATCAACGGTATATTCTTTAGTATTAGCATCTAATTTACGTAACCAATCATAACCTGCATCAGGAGTTTGAGCTGCAGACCATTGGCGTAAGATCATAGCACCAAAAATCGTTCGCATAGTGTCAGAACGCACTGGATCACGAACAATTAGACGACCTTTCCATTTTGGATCAAGTAGATCGTCCCAATCTTTGGGAATGTCTTCTGTTTTTAATGCTGTTTGGTTATAAACAATTACTTCAGGAGTTTGGAAAGTCCCATACCAACGATCTTGACTATCACGGGCTATTTCTGTCACTTTGTCTGCCCAAGTAGGTTTATAAGGCTCAAAAAGCCCTTCTTCGGCTGCTTGTCCAAATGTTATGGCTGATGCTCCCCACCAAATATCAGCTTGTGTATTGGCTCGCTCAAGCTTTACACGATCATATATTTCTTGAGAGCTAAGGTCTAAAAACTGTATTTCTACTTGAGGATTTTTTTCTTCAAAACGAGCCTTCATTGCTTCTAAAAGTTCTGTGCCATGAGGGGAATAAATTAATAGGCTGGTTTTAGACTCTTTTTGACAAGTTGCTAAAGAAAGAATACTTAGTAGGATAAAAATTAATAGAAAGTAGCGACGAGACAAACTTTTCTTAATCACCATAAAAATAAAATGGAAAAAATTTAATAAACTTTATAGCTAATTAAAGCTTTATAATTCTAAAAAATCTCTAGTTGTGATACTTAAATCACTTAACTTGACTCTGATTTTTAGTAAATTGCTTCCAGGTTTACGATCTAACTCTAATGTAACAACATGAGTACACATAGCAGGAGAAAGAGTTTCAAACACTGGTTCCATAGATGTTATAGCCTTGCCATCATTTCCACTAATTGTAAAAAGCCATTTTCCAGTACCAGATTTTTCTTCTCGAAGACCCAAGTTATAAGTACCTGGCGATAAAGTAAGGCTAGTAGTTTTAATTGGGTTTTTAACAATAACACGAGCAAAATTTTCTAAATACTTACGTACTTCTCTAGTGGTATTTCCAGATTTTAAGTTTGAAGTATTGATTTTGCTAGTAGGAATTTGTTTATAGTGAACTTCTAGGCTAAGACTGCTGATCATTACATCATTTGAAGTGTTTAGAAATTTATTCCAAAGTTTTGTGTCCTGGTCAGGCAAATCAACTGCGGCAATATTGGTCTGGCTTATTATTAGTATAAGCAGGACACATAGCGTACCGCTTAATGTTTTTATCATAAAAGGAAGATTACCTCCAAAACTGCTAGAACTATTAGCTTTAGCAACAAATCAGTATACCCAATGTTTTAGAGCTAGCTCAATAGCAAAAAGCTAAGATTTTGGATAAAAATAAGGGTTTTTGGATAAAAATTAATTTTATTTATCGGCTATTATTGTAGCTAGTAAGTTTTGTAAGGTAAAAGATTTAGGCAAGAAATAGGCAATAGTTTCCAGTTCTTCAATAGGTTCATTGTCACCAATAATGACAATTGCTAAACGGCTTGGATCAAATTCTTTTCTAAGTAGTGAAACTAAAACAGATAGATTTAACTCTCCAACATCAGCATCAATTACTAAAATTGTTGGAACTTCACTTGTCACCATATCTAACAATATTTTGTCATTTTCTGCACTAGACTGTACCCATTTTTCTTCAGCAGGTAAGATTTGGCTAATTTTATTTATTAATTCTGTATTACTACTAAGAGTTAGTAGATAAGGTTTTCCTATAGGTAAATTAAACGTAAAAGAAGTATATTCATTTAATTTACTCTCAACAGTTATTTCTCCTGAATGAGCTTCTACATTTTGTTTACAAATAGCTAAACCTAACCCATAACCTCCTTGAGGTTTATGAGTAGAGACTTGAAAATACCTGGCAAATAGCTTAGGTAAAGCATCTGCTGGGATACCTTCACCTTGATTAGTAATTGTAATAATTATTTGTTCTAAGTTAAGAGGATCATGAGAAATATCTATAGTGATTTCTTTATTTGCAGGAGTAAATTTAATAGCATTATCTATCAAATTATCAATTACTTGAGCAAGCTTAAAACGGTCAGCGCGAACAAGTTTTTTAAAGTTATCGCGAATAGTAGCTTGGACTTTTTTTGTAGCTAGACGGTCTTCTATTTGTTGGATAGCTTCCTGAGCAATTCTACTAATAGAAACAGATTCTAAACGAAGAGGAACATTACTTTCTAGGTAACGAGCGCGTACCAAAAGATTTTGTACTAAATTATTAATCTTTTCGCTACTTCGGTGAATATGGCTTAAATAACGCTGTTGTTTATCATTAAGGCTACCACTAGTTAACAGTAACTCTGCATAAGAAATAATTGCTGTTAAAGGAGAACGTACATCATGCGCACAAATAGAAAGAACTTCATCTTTTAATTTATTTGAATCTCTTAGTCGTTCATTTACTAAATTTAATTGGTTTAAGCTATGTTCTAAACATTCTGAAAGATGGCGGTAATTTTCCTTTTGACGGTTTAATTCTTCTAGTTGGACTTGTTTTTCTACAGCTATTGCAGCCAGATTAGCTAAATTTTCTAATAATTTTAAGTCTCGTTGGTTAAAAGCCTCTCCAGATTTTTTATCATTAAGAAATAATACGCCTATAACCCGTTTACTACTATCAATCATAGGTGCGCCAATAGTATGTTTAAGTTGTTCTTGAGTAGTGATTTGATGGAAATTTGCTAATTCTTGGTCATTAGTGACAAAAATTTGTGGTTCACCAGAAGTAAAAATTTTTCCTCCACGTCCTTCATTTGGTTTTAAGACATAAGCTTCAGCATTTTCTGACCTAAAACCAAAATAAGCTTTAATACGTAAAAGACCTTCCATATCTGGCATAACAATAGAGCCGGATTTTACTTCTAAGATTTGACCAGCACGTTCTATTAAAGTTTGAAGAAATTCTGCCATATTGATGCTTTGAATTATTGTAGTACATAATTCTTGCAAAACATCTAGTTCAGAATTAGTGCAAAATAGTGAAGTTGTTTTAGAATTAGGTGGAGTATTAGAATTATCCATTATTTTTGATAGATTTTGGCTTTGGAATGCTGCCATCTTAACATATTTTGGCAGTATTTAATATTTATTATTTTTACAAGCTTATAAAAAATATTTATTTGTTTTTTGCTAAATAATTTTTTGCCCAGTCTCTTTGTTTAATTTCATGGTCAACTAAACGGGCAAAAAACTCAGGATTAATTGCTCCCCACCTACTTTGTTGTGATTCATATAATTTAAGTGCATGTAAAGTAGAGCGATAAATTAAGTGTACCCAAAGTTTAGTAGGAAGAATTAATTTTATTGGTAGTAGTAGAACATAAGAAATAACTTGAAGCCATAAACAACGCCCCATTTTTACTCCATATTTAGCTAATTCTTTTGCAATTAAATCTCTTGTATCTGCTTCTAGCTGAGCAAATTCTAGAGCTTTATTTGCTACTTCTTTTTGAGATGTTAATTTGGCTTGAAGGCGAAAGTTAATTTCTGTAGAAACTTCTCCTAGGTAATCATATTTGAGCGCACGAATAAAAGCACGATCAACAGTTTTTGCCATAGTTTATAAATAGTTGAATAATTTAAGTTTATTGTACTTGTAAATAAATATTTAATCTGCTACTAGCTTTACTTTCTATACTTTTTAAGGTTAAATGCCAGTTTCCTAAAGCTAAATTACTAGGTAATTTAACTTTTATAGTCCCTGGGTCTAAAGAAGTTGGAGTTAAAGTAAAGCTACTAATAGAGTTTTTTAGCACAAGGCGTAAATTTTCTGCATTAGCAACAGGGAATCTTCCACGAAGTATTAGAGAGTCTTCTGGTTTAACAGCAAAAGTTTCTGGGGTGTTAGGGCCTAAATAAATAGGCTCATTCCATCCAATTACTTCAATACTCATTACTGTTGGTGGTGAGAGTTGTGTTGCTAAGGTGTAAGTAATAGGTTCTGACCAAACAGAAGAATTATTTTTTTGCCAAGTTCTAGTGGAAATACTTACACTACCAGATTGTAAAGTGGCTGGAACATGTACTCTAGGGTATGTTTGTCCATAAATAGGAACAGTTATTTCTTGCCCATTTTGTTGAAATAGGGCTTCTGCATAATCAGCTATTTCTAGAGGTTTAAGGTTAGCAGCTACTAAATCTAGCCATTGGTTAGGGGCCACACTAGGTAAGAAATTAGATAAGAGTTCTAAGGGAATTGGGCCCCTACTAATTTTTAACGATATTGGATTACTAGCTTGTCTATTACCGCTACGACGCTCAATTACTCTAATAAGTGCTGTACCATCAACAATTTCTTTTGGAAGGCTAAAGGCTGTCTTTACACCTGAAGAGCTAGAGCCTGTTTCAATAAAAAAGGTTTGTCCATTAGCATCAGTAACTTCAATTTCATCTGAAACAGCAAAACCTGTTCCAGTAATCCAAATTACTTGTCCAGGGCTTGCCCAATTTAAGCTAGCTTCAACAATAGTTGGAGGGTTGATGGTTCTATCAATATGAAAACTTAAAGATGTACTAGTAAGACCATTGTTTTTAATAACAACAACACATTCACCATGTGAAATAGTATCAGGAACAGTAATTTTCATTTGTTGTAGACCATTACTAAGATCTCTAGCTTGCCAGCCTCCACCTATAGGATAAGTAGTATGTTGAATTCCATTTTGATAAAAAACTACTTCTACATCCTTTAATATAGGCCAACCTAATCTATAACCTTCTATTTCTAACTCTGTTCCTGGAGTTCCTTGATTAGGAGTAATACGTAGTAATTGAGGGGTTTTTTCCTGAGTTGCAGCCATTTCTTGGGCTTTTCCTGTTACATATAAACCTGCTAGAAACACTAAAAATAAAATAGTAATCCAACGTTTACTTAAAGAATTTAAAAACATAATTGGCCCTCAAATTGTTAAATTAAGTATTTACTACTTAAGAACTTAAAGGAATTTATTTTAGTAAAACTAAATTGTTTAGAATGCGTAATAAGAAAACCTGGAAAATTAAAAGAACTTACTTAATAACAACAGGCTCAGTTTTGGGCCTTGTTGAATGTTGCTTAATAGCACGTAAATATTGATTATATTTTTCTATCCAGGCTAGTTTAGTTTGAGCTTGTTCATCTTTAGCATTTAGCTTTATTGCTTTTAGATAAGCTACTTGAGCTTGTTCATATTGTTTTAACATTAAACAAGAATCTGCAAAAGCGCGGTGCCAAACATAATTATTAGGCTCTAACTTAATTGCCAATATGTAATGTTCTTTAGCTTTTTCATACTGACCTTGATAAAAGTAACAAGCTGCTAGACCAACATGAGCATTAACAGCTTCTAAACCAGCATTTCGCACTAGACTTAATGTTTTAGTAAATTCATTACGGGCCCTTTTATAGTCACGTCTCTGTAAGTATATGTTACCTAAACCTAAATGAGAAGGCGCACTTGAAGGATAAAGGGAAAGTGCTGTACGAAAAGAGCTTTCTGCTTCATCTATCTTGCCTTGTTCATACTGGCTGATAGCTTGATTAAGATAAGTACCAGCATAATTAGGAGCAATACTACGAGCTTTTTCATAAGCTAGGCGTGCTTGATCAAAAAACTTATCAGTTGAGTAGATATTGCCCATTTGCATATAAGCAGGAGCAAAATCTGGATCTAATTTAACTACTTCTTCATAAATAACCAAAGCTTCATCCTTTTTGTTATCTTCAAATAACTGGTTAGCTAAAATAAATTTTTCTAATGCTGCTTTTGCTTTGGCGGGTTTTTCTGGGTCGCTAGGAGCTATATCAGGTGATTTATCGCTTAAAATACATTTTAATTCTACAGTTTTAGGTAATTTGGCAAAATCTGGTATTATTTCTGGCTTATTTCCTTTGCCTCGGCTACGTAGGACAACAGATAAGCTATTATTAGGTAAATCTTTTAATTGTTTTACTTTCTCTTCTTCACTTAAAGAAATTATTTCTATATCGCTATCTATTTTTTCTCCATCAAAGTTAAAAACAAAAATTTTATATTTATTAATTGCTAAATAACTTTTTAAGTTTTCCTCTAATTTATTTAAGTCATATTGAAAGGCTTGTTCAAAGGCTGATTCTATATCTTGCCCTTTTGATTGGCGTTCTAAAAAATCTATTAGTTTTGCTCTACGTTCCTCATCCATCATTAGATAATGAGTTAAAAACCAAGACTCGGCATAATAAAGATCTAAAGTAGTTTCCTTTATTACTTGGCTATAAGCATTAAACTTTAGTAATTTATTTAATGGTATAAACCCGCTTAACTTAAGTACATGTAGTCTTGAAGGGTTAACTTCTCCTAAACGAACTTTATGATCAGAGATTTCAAAAGTTTCATAAAATTCTGCTATACCTTCAGAAAACCATAATGGATAAGTAATATCACTACGAGTTAATAAATGTATATATTCATGATAAGAAACATTGTCAGAAATATTAAAGAGGTCATTAATAGAAATTAAATCCGACCCAGGTTGAAAATAACCAGAAATTACTTGTTGATTAGCAATTGGTAGGCCAGCCGAATAAGATGAGCCATTACGATAAACATGCACTCTAGCTGGAATAGGTGACGAAGCCACTAGATTTGGAGTTAAAAGCGAAAGAGCATAGCGATATTGTTCTAACTTATATGCGATTAGTTTAGCTCTTTCTGGATCAGTATTGCTAACAACAGCAAAATTCTCAGTTTTTACTAAAAGCCAATCTGAAAGTTGGTTAGTTTCTATTGCTTTATCTTCAGTAGTTTGAGCAGGAGATGTATTTACAAGATATATGGTAAGGAAAATAATTGTAAGAATAATATTTTTCCACATAATACCCTCTGCTTTAACTTTATAAAATTAAAAAATTATAACAGATTGCTTAAATTCTTAGAGCGTTTCTTTTGCCAAACTAATCCAAAATTTTTACTCTTCTATAGAACTAATTTGATTGTACAACCACATTTTTGCTAATCGCCATTCACGGTTTACAGTAATTGGAGAAATATTTAACACTTCTGCGGTTTCTTCTACTGATAAGCCTCCAAAAAATCGTAGCTCTACTATCCTACTTTGTCTAGGATCAAGTGCATTAAGTGTATTAAGTGCATCATCTAGCGCGATAAGTAAACCTTCTTGTTCTGTTGCAAGTTCTGCCACTTCATCTAAGGACAACTTAAAGCCTCCACCGCCTCGTTTGGATGCTTGGCGGTTACGGGCGTTGTCTACAAGTATTCGCCGCATCATTTGTGCAGCAACTCCAAAAAAATGTGCGCGGTTTTGCCACTCAACTTCTTGTTGTTTAATAAGTCTTAAATAAACCTCATTGACTAATGCAGTTGCTTGTAGTGTGCCTCCTATACGTTCACGTGCTAAATAATGTTTTGCTCGTTTGTGTAGTTCATCATAAATTGATGCCATTAATTCAGCTTCTATGGATTGATCGCCATTACTCCACTTAACTAACATTGCTGTAACATCTTGTGAGTCATCAGACATAGATTAAACCTCCCAAATCTGACATAATTTTATTTCTTATATACAATAAAAAAAGTTTTTAATCTCCTGCTTTTGCAT